>Ga0302194_10000008_pt1 | contig 287421 bp, 255 predicted proteins | sample II_Bog_N1_1_FD_200227 | JGI IMG/M metagenome (GOLD analysis project Ga0302194, IMG submission 200227) | Peat permafrost microbial communities from Stordalen Mire near Abisko, Sweden - II_Bog_N1_1 | ecosystem: Environmental > Terrestrial > Soil > Wetlands > Peat | place: Sweden: Abisko...
ATAATATCGGCTGTCCGACAAATTTCTTATCTTTACCCATCGGTCGATTTGAATGTGAGAACTCAAATTTAACCTTAAAGGGTGGGCTTTTTGTTCACCCTTTTAAATTTTTAGTCGGACAACAATGAAAATTTATCAAAAAAATAATAAGGCTGTAACAATTGTTTGCATTACAATATTATTGACAGCTATAGCATCCATATTTTTAGAAACTTTGTTTTATAATAAGACCGTCTAAGTAAAGTTTTACTTAGGTGATTGTAAATTCATTTAAAAAACTTCTGATTTAAATTGCCAGATTTTTTCATTCCGCATCAAGCCTTTTACAAAAAAATCTCCCCAACCACTTGCGTAGTTAAATAACTACACATATATTTGTAGCCAAATAACTACACAATGAATTTAAGGCGAGACGTATTCCAAGCCATAGCGGACCCTACCAGAAGAGCCATACTTCTATTGGTTGCCTCGCAATCCATGACAGCCGGAGCCATAGCGGCAAATTTTGATTCCGCCAGACCAACCGTCTCAAAACACTTGCAGATACTCACCGAATGCGAATTGCTGAAACAAGAGCAAAACGGCAGGGAAATATACTATCACATCAACGCTAAAAAAATGAAAGAAGTAGCCGACTTTATTGAGCCATTCCGCAATATGTGGGATGCCCGATTTAATAAACTGGAAAGCATCATGAAGAAATATAAATCCAAATAATATGGAACAGAAAACAAAAATCAATGCCGAAGAGGGCAAACAGGAATTACTAATTACCAGGGAATTTGATTTGACTTTGGAATTACTTTTTAAAGCCTATATTGAACCCGAAATTGTGGAGCAATGGATGGGAACAAAAGTGCTGAAAATGGAAAATAAAAAGCATGGCAGTTATCAATTGGAAACGACCGATCCAAAAGGCAATAAATACTACTTCAATGGAACCATTCACACTCTTATACCGAACCAAAAAATCATCCGTACGTTTGAATTTGAGAATATGCCTTTTGGTGTTCAGCTCGAGTTATTAAACTTTGAAAAACTCACGGATGATACCAGTAAACTGACCATGCACGTGCTGTATGAATCGGTGGCACAAAGAGACCAGGTTGTGAAAATGGGTATGACACAAGGCATAAATATGGCACATAACAGAATGCAGGAAATCGTAAGTAAACTAAAATAACATATATGGAAAAGAGAAACAAAATCATTTATTGGATCAGCACGGGTTTATTGTCATTTGGCATGATGGCAAGTGGTATACAGCAATTAATTCAACGAAAAGAGCTCGTTGAAATGATTATTCCACTGGGCTATCCTCCTTATTTCTTAAGCATACTTGGTTTCTGGAAAATTATGGGCGTAATCGCTATATTAGTTCCGGGATTTAAATTGGTGAAAGAATGGGCCTATGCAGGTTTCTTCTTTGCCATGACAGGTGCGCTTGTGTCGCATTTAGCAATTGGCGATCATGGCGTAAAAGAAATTCTTGGACCCTTGATGCAAAGTATATTTGTTGTATTGTCCTGGTATTTCAGACCTGCAAACAGAAAAATTACTTCCGTAAATTAATACAATAAATACGAAGATATACTTTCGGTGATGAATCAAATCCCTCCAAGGGTTTCGAACCCTTGGAGGGTTAATCCTTGAGCACTTAATAATGCACCAAACAAAGCAATATACCTATGAACCCGAAGGTTGATTTCTATTTTACAAAAGCTGATAAGTGGCAGGAAGAAATTGAAAAATTAAGAACAATCGTTCTTGACTGTCAGCTGACCGAAGAATTAAAATGGGGCTGTCCGTGCTACACATTGGAGGGTAACAATATTGTTTTAATACATGTGTTTAAAGAATACTGTGCGCTCTTGTTTTTTAAAGGTGTCTTGTTAAAAGATTCCAAAAGTATTCTGATTCAGCAAACAGAGAATGTGCAGGCAGGGCGACAGATTCGTTTTACCAGTCTTAGCCAAATCGTTAAGATGGAACACACGTTGAAAACCTATATAAAAGAAGCCATTGAAGTAGAAAAAGCAGGTTTAAAGGTAGCATTAAAAAAGACTTCAGAATACAAGGTTCCGGAAGAATTTCAACAGAAGCTAACTAAAAACAAAGCGTTGAAAAAAGCTTTTGAAGCATTAACACCCGGACGTCAACGAGCATATCTGTATTATTTTTCTCAACCCAAGCTACCCAAAACACGGGAAGAAAGAATTGAAAAAAGTATCCCGGATATTCTCAATGGAAAGGGAATAAATGATTAATTAAATGAATCCTAAGGTTGACCAATTTTTAAGTAATGTCCCCAAGTGGCGGGAAGAATTACAGCAATTGAGAATGATCATTCTTGACTGCGGTCTCACCGAAGAATTGAAGTGGGGTGTTCCATGCTATACCTTTCATAAACATAATATCGTTGGAATAAACGGATTAAAAGATTCCTGTGCTATGGCATTTTTCAAAGGTGCCTTGTTACAAGACAGCGACGGCATATTAACAAAACCCGGTAAGCATACACAAGCGGGGCGCTGGATCAAGTTCACGTCCATTCGTGAAATAGTTAAGCTCGCTCCCACCCTGAAAGCCTATATCTATGAAGCCATTGAATTGGAGAAAGCAGGTTTGAAAGTACCCTTAAAAAAGATAACCGACTTTGCTGTTCCGGAAGAATTTCAGCAGAAATTAACTAAAAACAAAGCCTTGAAAAAAGCTTTTGAAGCCCTGACTCCGGGACGGCAACGGGCATATATTCTTTATTTCGCTGAAGCAAAACAATCCAAAACACGTGAATCAAGGATTGAAAAATATATTCCGCAAATTCTGAATGGAAAAGGGATGAATGATTAGGGAATAAATGCTGAAAGTATCTAAGTATTAATAAATACTACAGGGCGATACCTTTCATTAAACTCGTTTTTTATGATAAATTTGAAAAATATTCGTAAATTATATTAAATAATAAGACTGTACGATATGAGTAGGCTTGATATTTATTCTTCTGAAATAAATAAACTTTGTAAAAGTCACAAAGTTAAAAGTTTATATGCTTTCGGATCTGTATTGAATGACACATTTAACGAAAATAGCGATATTGATTTAGTAGTAGATTTTCAACAAATAGATCTATTAGAATACGCAGACAACTATTTTGATTTGAAATTTTCATTGGAAGAAATTTTCAAAAGACCAATTGACTTACTGGAAGAAAAAGCTATTAAAAACCCCTATTTCAGACAAGCCCTAAACCAACAAAGACAATTGGTATATGGACAATGATATTAAGTCGTGGCTTTATGACATTTTAAATGCAATCAATGAGATTGATAGTTTTTTTATAAATGTTCCAAAAGATTTTTTAACCTATCAAAAAGATTTACGAACAAAAAGAGCCGTAGAAAGAAACATCGAAATTATTGGCGAAGCAATGAGCAGAATTTTGAAGCAGGATGAAAGTATTCAAATCTCTAATTCACGAAAACTAGTCGATGTTAGAAATAGAATAATCCACGGTTATGATTCCGTATCAGATGATATCATATGGGGAATAATCATAAAACATTTACCGATATTGCAATCTGAGGCTGAAAGGCTTTTGAATTTATAAATTGGATCTATTTGTGCATTCATCTTTAAGAAAGTCTCTGCATATTATTATCTTATGCATTAAATATCTTAGTACTTGATTAAAGTATTTACCTATGATGTTTCTTTAGAATTTTAACAGTCAATTATTAATTAAAAATAAATAATAACATGATAAAGTACTTGAAAATTATATTTGGGCTATTAATTTTTTCACTAATGGGTTGCGTTTCAGAAGAAACTCAAAATGCAGCTTTAGAATCAGCGGCGACAATTAAAGCGAAAAGTTATAAAGTTGGAAAGGGTTCATTTGCTGGGACAGACAACGAGAGCTACAAAAGTTTAAATATAGAGTTCAGCGATTTTGAAGAACTTCCAGACAAATATGATAATGAAAAGCTAAGTTCAATAGCAGCTTTAGTATTCTTTAAAAATCTTAAAGCCCATGATTATTCTGGTTTTGATAAAATCAAAGTCACTCTAAATATTAAAAACACAATTGTTGAATCACTTTATGATATTAAAACGTTATCGATAATAGATGATTATTTGAAAGTTAGTGAAGATTTGATTACAAGTTTTAAGGAAAAATCATTTGAAGCTATGCAGCAATGTATTGATACAACTATGATTCCAACAAGTGATCAGGATGGTATTTATAACATAATGATGAAGATTGATTCTGCTTATGGCAAAATCAATAATTATACGTTTACAGGTTTTAAACTGAAAGAATCTACAAATAACAAAAATCCCGATTTTGTTATTTGGTGTGTACTTCAACATGATAATGCTGAGACATACTTAGAACTAATAGTAAACAGAGCAACGAAAAAAATAATTTATATAGAGATTAATGGAGAATAAACAACACAGTATAAACATATAATTTATAGAACAAAACTTAATCAATCGAGTGTGATTTGTAAAGAAACACTCAGGAAATTTATTTTCACTTGCACAGATAAATTCAGAAGGATGAAATCAATATTTGACAAAGAAACAAGAGACCAATTGGTGGCAAGAATTCACTCACTCAATGAAGATAGTAAAGCGCATTGGGGCAAGATGAATGTATATCAAATGCTGAAACATTGTAGACTTTGGGAAGAAATGGTGCAAAGCAAGCAAAATCTCAAACGAGATTTTGGTGGACGAATATTTGGAAGAATAGCCTTGAAAGTAATTTTGAAAGATGACAAGCCCTTAAGGCAACGTACCCCAACAATTCCAGCACTTGTAATTAAAGAAACAACAGGTGATATAGCATCTGAAAAAGCAAAATGGATTGCCAACATGGAGCAGTATGCTGATTTTTCCAATCCAAACTTTGTACACATATTTTTTGGTAAAATGACAAAAGAACAAATTGGCTATATGGTTTATAAACATACAGACCATCATTTAAGACAGTTTGGAGCATAAAACAATTCGTTAGGAAAAACATACAATATGAGAAGAGAACAAGTTATTGAAACAATAAAAAATCTTCCGAATGAATTCGAATTGGAGACCGTTATAGAAAGACTTATATTTATTGATAAAGTCGAAAAAGGTCTTAAACAAGCCGAAGAGGGTAAATATATTTCTCATGAAGAAATTAAAAACAGAATTAGTAAATGGTCAAAATAGAATGAACTTTATTTGGTTTTGAAAATTTAGAGTCAATTTTTACGTATATGATATACTATTCAAAATGAAAATCATTATCCATAAATTTCTAGATTTTTTATACAAAAAAAAATTCCCTCTTTTAACTTTAATGCTATTTGTAGTAGCTTGTAATTTATGGTTTCAAAAATGTACGTATGAGTATAATAAAGATTTATGGATCATTGAAGAATCATTAAATTCAATTGAAGAAATCGATCATATCACAACTTTCGCCAACCGAGATCTTGCATTAGAGGAAATTGGTGCTTATATATATTTAAGAAATAAAGGGAAATTAGTCATCTACGATATCTATCTTAACCTTGGTTTTTTACGCGTATGGGAAATTGGACCTTATGACTTTACAGATACAGATTGTCAATGTAAAGGGTTGAGCGAAACAAACAAAAATGAATACGTTTCATTAAGATATGGCATAGATATCCAAGGTGATAATCTATTAGGTCATAAGCTTTCAAGAAAAATAAAAACAATTAGAGATTTAGTGATCTCATATGATGAAATCATAACTGTTCTAGATACTATGTGCCAATACGACAAAATAAAACCTGAAATTGATTCTTTGCAACATAAATAATCCTGACTTAAATACTGAAAGAAATACAAATCTGGAGCAAAATGACATATAGTAAAATCAAGGATTATTTTATTCAGAGAAAACAATGGATCATTATAGTATGTATACTATGCCTAATCAGCTTATTTTTCAAGAAATGCATATATGATTATTATGAAATCGTCTGGACAGTGAAAGATGAGCTAAGTGCAATTGAGGGAGTAGATCACGTCACTATTTCTGCAAACGAAGATGTCATCATTGAAGAAATGGTAGCTCATCTATATCTTAAGAATAATGGAGAAATAATACTTTATGATGTACAACGCGGTTGCCAATTTGGTTCTGGCGGAGTAGTTATATGGAAAATTGGTCCTTACAATTTTATAGATGGGGACTATAAGTGTATAGCAAATAATTTTAAAAATGGAGTTCTTCCTGTAAAAGAATATTTACGATTAAATGAAAAAAACTTATACTGTCATAAACTACCAAAAGAAATAAAAAACATAAAAGAATTGGTTGCTTCATACAACGATATTATATATGTTTTAGATAGTATTTGCAATAATCCTAAAATTGATTCTTTATCATATAAATAGTGTACATTAACTCTTAAACAAACATAGCGGTCGGACGGACTGAAAAAACCGTCTGACCGCTTGTGCATAATACAATCAGTCGTTCTTGCAATAAACAACCAGGAGTCGGATAGATAATGATTGTCTGTACCGGACTATCGCCAGCCGTCAGACCGCTTTTTCCAGCGGTCCGACGGCTCGGTAATTTTATAGGAATATTAGCTTTAACTAACACCAGAAAGTACCCCAATAACATTGATTCAGAAAAGCAACTATCGTATATTTAGGATTCAATAAAATATCAATGCTTTTCAATTCATTACCATTTGTTCTATTCTTAGTTCTTGTCTTTACAGGTTATTGGTTTGTTTTTCAAAGAAACATACGGCTACAGAATATTTTCATTTTTGTGAATAGTTATGTATTCTATGCTTGGTGGGATTGGAGGTTTTTATTCCTGATTGCATTCAGCTCCCTCGTTGGCTTTTTCTTTGGTTGGTGGATGAACGAATCAACAAATGAAAAGAACCGGAAAGTACTATTGATTATTAATCTATCTATTAACCTACTCTTTCTAGGTGCATTCAAATATTTCAATTTCTTTTCGGATTCCCTTCAATATATACTTCATTCCTTCGGATTCAATGCAGATTTAGTTACGTTAAAATGGATCCTGCCCATTGGCATCAGCTTTTATACCTTCCATAACATCAGTTATATCATGGATGTGTATCGCAGAAGCATCACACCCACAAAAGACATTTTTGTATATCTATCCTTTATGTCGTATTTCCCTCAGCTAGTTGCAGGACCCATACAACGTGCCAAGGATTTGATTCCGCAGTTTCAGCAAAAAAGAATATTCATGTATGAACAAGCCGTTGCTGGTTCGCAACAGATTTTATGGGGACTATTTAAGAAAGTAGTTATAGCTGATACCTGTGCCTCTTATGTAAATTCGACCTTTGATCATTATGCAGATGCTTCCGGACTTCAACTTATATTGGGTACTATATTTTTCGCCTTTCAGATTTATGGCGATTTCAGCGGCTATACAGACATGGCATTAGGTATCAGTAAATTATTCGGAATAGAATTAACCACAAATTTTAAAACGCCATACTTTGCCAAATCCATACCCGACTTCTGGAGACGCTGGCACATTTCCTTAACTACTTGGTTCAAAGATTATCTATATATCCCGCTGGGGGGCAATAAAAATGGTTTAGCGATAACGGTTCGGAATACCTTTATCATCTTTCTTGTATCCGGATTCTGGCATGGTGCAAACTGGACCTTCATTATCTGGGGATTACTTAATGCGCTGTACTTCCTTCCCTATTTATTTCTTCCTCTGGATATAAAAAAAGAAGGCTATACCTTCAAAGACATACTACACATGATTTTTGTATTTGTATTGATTTGCTTTTCCTGGATCTTCTTCCGTTCAACATCTCTAACAGAAGCTATCGACTATATTAAACACATGTCATCCAATCCTTTCTTACCTGATTTACTGTGGAAGATTCTTCCACTAAGTATTGTTGCACCATTGATCTTTTTTATATGTATTGAATGGATCTTTTTCCGTAAAGAAGGTTTCCGCGAGATTCAGTTCAAAACTTCCTGGATTTCATGGCCCATATATGCGGGTATCCTCATTCTTGTTCTGATGAAGATGTCTTTTCATGCAAGCAGTGATTTTATTTATTTTCAATTCTGATCATGAAAAAATACTTGATAAAACTGCTTCTTTTTATCTGCTTTACCTTTGTGATGAGTTATGTTGTTTATTATTTCTTGTATCGATACCAGGAAAGTTATTACAGCAATACAATAAAAAGCCGATGGGCTATTGGATTGAAAGATCGACACGTTGATTATCTGTTTCTGGGCTCTTCGCGCATGGCCAATATGGTTGCGGGTCATCAGCTGGACAGTGCATTACAATGTCAATCGCTTAACCTGGCAACATCAGGATCATCCTATGGAGAAAGCTATGTACTTTTCAACGAATTTCTAAAAAATGGCAATACTACACAAACACTTGTACTGACATTCGATCTGTTTAAAAACAGACATATTGAACGAGATAAGGAAGCATTTACGCCTTTAATTTTTAAACACTTTGATTTATTCCCTATTTATACTAAGAAAGATGTTCATGATGTATATGCGGATCATACCGACACATGGAAATTGTATTTATGGGATTATGTTCCGTTTGCCCGTTATGCGGAGTTTAATAATTACTTCAAAGCAGATTCCATACTTCCTTACCTGATTAATAATAATGCACAGCGACCTCTATTTGACACATTAAGCGGAGAACAATTAATGCCTCATTCAACTTTTAAAGGAGAAAAAAGAGCTGCTCCGGGACTTATTCAAATGGGACCAAGATGATGGAAATACCTACTAGCGATCCTGGAGTTGGCCAAACGACACAATATAAAAATCATACTGGTTACTGCACCTTATTATAAGGTGGAAACCTTTGACCGATCTACTCACACTCAATACTTAAATTTTATGAAAAAGGCATATCAGGTCGAATATCTGGATTTTTCGAAACAGGATATATGGAAAAATTCAACCTGTTTCTTTGATGCCATTCATACGAATGAAGAAGGAAGCCGTTTGTTTACAAAAGAACTGAGCGATAGTTTAAAAATCAGATAATAACTTCCTTTTTATAAATTTTTTGAATATTCAAAACAGGCATAATAGCCAAGGCTGAGAATACGTGCTTTAAAGTATGTCCGCTTAAGCCATTTGTTATGGAATATATTTCATCATCCATATGTTCCAAACATTTAGCAACTATATAAAATCCGATCATTGGTAAGAGTATTTTTACAAAAACACCTTTAATTGGAAATAAGAAAGCAATAAGCGGTATAGCAATCATAGGATAAAACTGAACGAAAATGTATGGTCGAAGATCTCCATGTCCATCTTGTTCTGTTATAAACCAATATACTACACTTATAATACCAAGTACCAATAATGGAAACAATAACAATTCTCCCCAACGTTTATTTATATGGAGCGATACAATCATTGCCAGCAAAGACATAAACGTAATGGTCATGGGTATCCGATCCCATACCAAAGTAGTATTGTTTGGCTCAATATGATAATAAGCAGAACCAAAACCCGTAAGAACAACTGCTATAAAAAAACATATCATTGCCGTTTTGGGAAGATATGAATCAGTTTCTTTCATAGAAATCACTAAACCAATAATACCGATAATTACAAAAGGGATATTGGAAAGCACGTTCATAACATTCGAAATACCCAACAAAGAAATAGTATCGGCAAAGGAATGATATTGCTTATCCTGAGAAATAACCGGAAGTGCAACTAATAAACCAATTAAGATTCCTGTGAGCGTTAAAAGAATAATAATTTTATTTTTCATGAATGTATTTTTCAAATGACAAGACGCAGAAAAGCTAATGGATAACTATTAGAAACTAAATAGATTTTTTGACTATTTTTCTGCAAACAAAAGCTACAACAAGAATAATAACAGAACCTGAAAAGGCCAGACACATATCTTTCTGTGCATCCCAAACATCTCCCTGAGTACCCAGATAAGCAGTACCCTGCGATGGATAAACCACATCGGCAATCAGCCATTCAATAATTTCATATAGCCCGCTGAACGACATAGTAATTTCCGCTGGGAGCAACCAGGAGTATTTCGCTGGAAATTCAAAAACATTCAGAAATAAATCACGCATCGGATACGCCAGCATAAAACCAAAACTGAAATGTACTATACGGTCATAATGATTTCTGGATGTATGTAATACTTCCTGAAGCCAGTATCCAAAAGGATTTTCCGCATACGTATACATGGCCCCGTAAATATGCAGCAGAAGATATACAAAGATAAATGTATAGCTCAGATCAGATAAAGGATATTTTTTATATGAAACCAGTAAGGTACTTAAAAAGGCAACCGTCAACGTATTTTCGATTAACCAGTTTATTCTATCAGTTGTTCCTATAAACGTATAGATCCAGACTAAAAGAAATATTCCAAGGTATAAAGTATGCAAACGTTTATTGGATGGATGTGATTTAGAAACAGAAGCCGTGGTAAAAATCATATCATAAATGGGTTATATTCAATTATACAATATAGATATGAAAAATGAAATAATAAATATGCCTATAAATATAAATGGGGCTGTTACAAGAATATGTATCGATTGAAAGATATCTTTTTATTAATCTGTTACTGTATATTCATCCTCATTTTTAGTATCTTAAGGAATCTTATATCAGCTCAAGCATATGAAAATTATTGTTATCGGTGGCGGCTTTGCCGGTTTGAAATTCGTTCAGGAGTTAAAGAATAAAGATCAGGTTGAGGTTCTCTTACTTGATAAAGTGAACTATCATCAGTTTCAACCTTTGTTTTATCAGGTAGCCACCGCAGGTCTTGATGCCAGTAATATCTCCTTTCCTTTGCGCAAAGTATTTCATGATTGCAACAATGTAAAAATACGAATTACGAATGTATCGGCAATAGATTCTGATCAAAACAAAGTTATAACAGACACCGGAACATATGAGTATGATATTCTGGTGATCGCTACCGGCGCAGGCACAAACTTTTTTGGCAATGCAAATATTGCAAGCCATGCCTTTCCAATGAAAAGTACCTTAGAAGCACTCCAATTAAAAAATCATATTATTAATAATTTTGAACAGATACTACAGGTTCATACAATCGAAGAACGTCAACGGTATCTGAATTTTGTGATCGTTGGTGCAGGTCCTACAGGCGTTGAATTATCTGGCGCTTTGGCTGAAATGAAAACACATATTCTTCCAAAAGATTATCCCGAAATTGATTTCAGTAAGATGACCATCCACTTACTCGAAGGCTCAGGCAAAACGCTGGCAGCAATGAGTGAAGCTTCCAGCAAGCAAAGTCAGCAGTACCTGGAACAATTAGGCGTAACGGTCATGCTGAATACTGTTGTGAAAGACTACGATGGCAAAACGGTTTTGCTGAATGATGGTAAAACCATTGAATCGAATGTGGTGATTTGGGCAGCAGGTATCAAAGGAAATGTTCCATCCGGAATATCTCCTGATTTGATTGTAAGGGGCAATCGCATCAAAGTGGATCGATACAACAGAGTCATCGGAAGCACGAATATCTATGCCATTGGAGATATCGCCTATATGGAAACTCCTTTATATAAGAGCGGACATCCGCAGCTTGCAAACGTAGCCATCAACCAAGGTAAAAATCTGGGAAAAAATATTCTGGAGTCTTTGAAAAAAAGTACAATCAAAAACCTGAAAGAATTTGAATATAGCGACAAAGGATCTATGGCTACCGTTGGGAAAGCAAAAGCAGTCGTAGATATTCCCAAACCCAAGATACATATCGGTGGCTGGCTGGCGTGGATCATCTGGATGTCTTTACATTTAATGCTGATATTAGGTGTAAAGAATAAATTTCAGATTTTTATAAATTGGTTCTATAAATATTTCACAAACGATCAGAGTCTAAGACTCGCTACTAAAGAAGATAAACAACCGACAACTTTACTATAAATCAGAACGTATAAAATCCTCGTCAAACAGACCTTCGGAAACGCTGAGAAGCATATAATACATTGCCTTTCAAGCATTAATGAAACATATAAATTGTCCGCTTATTAATAGATTATTCAATCATTTTTAGCGTACTTTATTGTAAATATCCTATTGATAGTCTTTAATTGATTGAATAATGGATCAAAAAGCAATACTTGAATACTTAGAACAACATTCTATTCATAAAATAAAATTTGCCTTTGCCGATATCGACGGAATTTTACGCGGTAAAATTATTCATAAGAAAAAATTTTTAGAAGGACTAAAAGAAGGATATGGCTTCTGCGATGTTGTATTCGGATGGGACAGTGCTGACGCTTGTTATGATAATGTAAAAGTGACAGGCTGGCACAGCGGATATCCGGATAAACAAGCTGTAATAGACCTTTCAACATTTCGAACAATTCCCTGGGAAAATAATACACCTTTCTTTCTGGCTGATTTCAGTAACCCAAATGGAAGTAATCTGGCTGTTTGTCCAAGAAGTTTATTGAAGAAGATCCAGCAGGATGCTGTTGACGCTGGTTTTCATCCATCTTTCTCACAGGAATTTGAATGGTTCAATTTCAGAGAAACACCACAAAGCCTCGAAGAAAAGGAATTCAAAAAATTAAGCCCGCTTACTCCGGGAATGTTTGGTTACTCTATCCTGAGACCTTCTCTTGAAAGTGATTATTATAATGATTTATTTGACTTGCTGCTTCGATTTGATGTTCCGCTGGAAGGCTTGCATACAGAGACCGGACCAGGAGTATACGAAGCGGCCATCATCCATGATTCTATCTTAAAGGCTGCCGATAAAGCCGTACTATTAAAAACAGCCGTTAAAGAGATTGCCAATAAACATGGTATCATTGCAACGTTTATGGCAAAGATTGATGAAAAGTTGCCAGGCTGCAGTGGCCATATTCATCAAAGTCTTTGGAACAAAGAACACACTGAAAATCTATTTTTTGATACACAGGCAGAAAATAAGATGAGTAGTTTATTCAAGAGTTATTTAGCCGGGCAACTATATTGCTTACCACATATTCTGCCGATGCTCGCCCCTACTGTTAACAGTTACAAACGATTGGTGGAAGGTGCCTGGGCCCCTACTTCCATAACCTGGGGAATGGATAATAGAACTACTGCTTTGCGTGTATTAAATGGATCCAAGGAATCAACTCGCCTGGAACAACGTGTATCCGGAGCTGATACGAATCCATATCTGGCCATGGCAGCCTCCCTGGCTTCCGGATTATATGGAATAAAACATCAGTTGAGTCTTGATATTCCGGAAACAAAAGGAAACGGTTACAAGAATAAAAATAATGGAATGCTTGCCTCTAATTTAATGGAAGCAACCAAACTATTTAAAACATCCGCAGTTGCGAAAGAATTATTCGGCGATGAATTCGTTGAGCATTTCAGTGCAACACGTGAATGGGAATGGAATCAGTTTTCCAAACACGTAAGTGATTGGGAAATGAAAAGATATATGGAAATCATCTAACGTATCATGTATAAGTTCTAAGTTATCTTAAAAATTTATACATGGAAGCGTAACAATCTTTAAAATGGAACTCGAAGATCACTCAATAATCATAAATAAAGCCTGGGAAGGTTATGATCCAAGTAAAGAGATCAGTAAAATTGTTGATATAAGTGCAAAGGTATCTACCAATCATGTATATCGCATAACGTTCACAGACGATGACATCGTTATTGCAAAACTTTCTTTATACGGCAAATACGAATATTTCAAAGAAGATCACCGCATCATAAATGCCTTATGTAATAATCTACTTTATCCGTTCGAAAATGTTTTAGGCAAGTCATTACTTAAAAATAACCAAGTATATACCTATCGTTTTCAGGAAGGAAAAGTAGATGCATGGGTTGTGTTTTACAATCCAATCCGCACACAACATCGTTTGCCTCGAAGATTGGATGAAGACCAAATCCGGAAATTAGGTGAACAGATAGGCAAGTTCCACAAAGCCTGCGCAAAAGTTAAGAACGTATTACCTAAATCATCTAAGACTCTACGCACGGATATCTATACATTACTTGATACACTGGATGCTAATCCAAAGTTATTCGGAAAAAAAGACAGAGCTGAATACCTTAAATATCATTGCGAACAATTTCTGAAAAACAGGAATAAACTTGGCGTACGCAATTTTGATATCATGCCTGTATTTCTTGATTGGAACATCGGGAATTTTTCGGTAACAGATAAGCTTGAACTCTTCTCCCGTTGGGATTATGATTGGTTCCGTATGAGTTATCGGGTTTTGGACTTTTATTTCTTTAGTCGTGTAGTTTCTGATATTGGAGATCGCACTGTATTCAGTTATGTTATAGGTCCGCTAATGGAAGATCGCTTCATTATATTTCTGGAAGCCTATCACAAAGTGAACCCAATTACTGCCAATGAAATCTTATTTCTTAAGGAAGGCTATCGCTTTTTCATATTGAATTATGTTATCAAAGACGGTAACTATTTCTTCAATGAAAAATATGCAAAAAAACTTCAAGCCGAAGCCTTTGAAACCTATTTACCTTCTATTGAAAAAGAATTTGATGCCACTAAAATTTTACAAGCTTTAAAACTAGACTAACCTTTATAAAACTTACTATTTTCGCTCATGCAGATTGATTCGTTTAAGTCCATACTTCCTAAATACAAAGTTGTTTTTTTTGATGCTTTTGGTGTTCTGAAAAATTACAAAGGTTTACTGCCTGGTATAGAAAATACATTTGCTTATCTCAAAGAGCATAATAAGAAATATTATATCGTAACCAATGATGCTTCCAGAAGTCCGCAGCAATTGGCAGAATCGTATCATAAATTAGGTCTGGATGTTATCACACCGGATCATATCATTTCTTCCGGTATGTTGGCAAAAGAATATCTGGACTTAAAAGTTGATAGCGGCATTATTGCTTATCTGGGAACAGAAAAATCAGCACACTATATTGAAAGTTCCGGTTTGAAAACACTTCCGGTAAGTCAAATCAATGATTCAAATATTCATGAAGTTAATGCTCTTGTATTGCTGGATGATGAAGGATTCGACTGGTTCGCCGATTTAAATAAAGCTGTTAATATTATGCGTAAGCGAACCATTCCGGCCATTGTTGCAAATACGGATAATACCTATCCCCTAACCAAGCACGAAGTTTCTATTGCCATCGGTGGTATTGCTAATATGATTGAAAGCATCGTAGGCAAACGTTTTATTCGCTTTGGTAAACCCGATTCACAGATGTTTATGTTTGCGTTTGATCAGATTCGTCAGCATGAACTCATCACCAAAAAAGAAATTCTGATGGTAGGTGATACACTTCATACGGATATTCTTGGCGGTAATAAATTTGGTTTGGATACAGCTCTTGTGCTTACCGGAAATACACGTATGGATGATGCAGAAACAAAAATAAAATCAACCGGAATAATACCGACACATATCTGCGAATCGGTTATTATTGATTAAGAGGAATTTCAACCCACTAATAAATCATCATTAATATTTTAACCAGATGATGATACATGAAAAAGTATTTATCTGTTTCTTTTAAAATAGTAAGGTATTCATTACTGATAGTTGAATAACCATATTTAACAGACTGTTTCAATTCATAGCGGCAGCGCTGTACCAATGATTGTATTTCATTTTCATTCTGGCATAGCCACCAGGCTTTTTTACATACTTTGAGCGTGCTCTCAAACATATGTTCCTTATTTCGTTTCGAAAAACCAGCAGACAGTGAGTGTGGTACTATGCGCTTGGATGAAAGTATTTCAGGAAGATATACATAATCATATATTCTGGAAGAACGAATCCAGAAATCAAAATCTTCATAAGACAATGATTCATCATAGCCATTTAGATGTTCAATAACTTCTCTGCGGAACATCATACTCACCGGATTAATATAATAGCGACTCAGAACGAATGTAAAGATATTCCCTTGTGGAACATCATTCGTTAATGGATGATTGAACCTTGGATAATGGTTATACAAAAAGACACCTGATTCATTTATGACATCTACATTCGTAAAAACAACGCCTGTTTTAGTATTCAGCTTTTCTAAACAATCTACCTGCTTACGAACCCGATCCGGATACATTCTATCATCCAGTGCAAAATCAATAATATATTTTCCTTGGGCAACCCGAAGGGCTTCATTAAATGTTCTGCAATTCCCCTTTGAAACAGTATTTGAAATTATTGTTACTACCTTTCCTTTTGTTACTTCTTCAATACATTGTAAACTGTTATCCGTGCTGGCATCATCTGCAATAATTAATTCAATAGTTGAATAGGTCTGTGCAAATACAGATTCCAATGCTTCTTTGATATAAGGAGCATGATTATAACTGATAGCGATTATACTTACGAGCGGCTGTTGCGTGGCATCCATACCCTATAATAATAAATTCCTATTAGCAATGAATAAACAACGTATCGAACCAAGTTAGCAACAGCCATTACTTCCCATTTAAATGTATCAGAGCCCAACAGAAAAACAAGTATAAATACGATTCCGGAGATAACTTCAAATAAGATAAATCTGCGCGTATCGGCAGAAGCCATTAATAGATAGCCACCAACCCATGATAAGCAACGAAGCCAGTCTCCGATAAGTATCAAAAGAAAATATTTTTCCGCTTGAATAAATTCTTTTGCAAACAAAATATTAAACAACTGATTCCGTAAAACAAACATGGCAATGATACCGACTAAAGTAGCCGGTGCATAGAGATACATAAAACTTTTTACAAAGGAATGCATCTTGAATTTGTCCTTAACCAGTTCCGCAGCATTCGGATAAAAGATAGTAGCTAAATAAGCCCCGCACAGAAATACAAATGCCTGTGATATCTTCACCGCAGATTGCCAGAGACCAGACTCATAGGCACCAATACGATCAAAGGCTATTTCCCGTACAACATAATCCAGAAACTTTCCGGAAAGCAACGAAACTCCGCCCATAATAATTAAAGGCATATAATAATCCTTACCGTGCAACAGATCTTTTACATCCTTCCAGGAGTAATGAAATTTTCCATATACCTTTATAACCATGTAAATAAAGACAGGGAAATTGGAAAGCGATACCGCCAAAACAATCCAATACAAAGACTCCGGAATATCAAAATAAATACAGGCAACCATCCCAACAACGGATGAGATACCAAGTATGAATGTATAAAGGGCATAGCTTGCTAATTCCTGTCTGGCAATCATCCAGGAAGAAGCCATCAGATTCAGTACAAATAAGAAGAAAGAAGCACCGATTAATAACGTTGCTTTAGTATCCGTAAAAAGTTCTTCCAAAGGAGAATCCCACCAATACATATACAACAATAGACATATCCATTGCAACAGGAATATCAAGATGTTCCATATCGTAGTATGAATAATAATTTTACCAGTATGTGATTGGCTATCCTCTTCCTGAGTAAGCCGATTGATGAATGCTTTATGAATACCTTCCTGAGGTATATGCATAAAAAAGGCAATCAGATTCTGATAATGTGTCAACAAGGCCAAGCCCAATGGACCAAAATAAACCGATACTAATTTATTGTAAATAAATCCGAATACTACATTGAGGAAAATACTTACTAATGAAAAAAAGCTGTTACGCGTGAGATTCATAAACAAATGTTCAAATTCGATCAGCAAAGATAAAGGTTAATAGAATATTGCCTAAATCAGGGATCTTTTAAAGATGCATTTTTTAATCAAAGGTATATTTATAGATATTTTTCTGACTGTCAATGGCTCCCATGTTTTTTTTGAATTTATAAAGCCCTTGATTTAATATTCCATCAACAGAAGAAATACCCAGATCAACAATGGAACAATGCTGATCCATCGCCAATTGGTACATACTTTCAAGAATCAATACAGCCGGACTCAAGTAATTATATTCCGGATCTGATGCAGGTACAAAGTAATAGATCGCATTTTCAGAAATTTTTACAAAAACTGCATTGGCAACCAAGCGTTCATTCAGAAATACACCTGCATAGGTATAGATTTCCGGAAGCTCTTTTGAAAGATTATAATAAGCTTCTTTGGAAAGGGTTAAAGGAAAATTCTTATGTTCCCTTGCCCTGGATAATAAGTCAAACCATTCATCACCTTCTACGCGATCATAAAGCTTACACGTTAATCCAGCTTCCCTTAATCGACGTAATTTTTTTCTTTCCTGTATATCTATTTTGTCTTCAAATATTCCATCAACAACAATATGCTGATTGATATCACTGGATTGAAGACGAAAGCCATGTTCGAGCAACACATCCTGACAGGCTTCAGCAAATGAAGAATCATATAAAGATGGTGCCTGTCTGATTAGCAGAGATTTGGCATTTCTATGGCGCAGTTCATTCAGAATGGTTTTAATAAAATTATCCAATACTATAATGGCAGAACCTTCAATTCCTCCAAAAGTAGCTCGATAACCGCTTACATAAACAGCGTCTTCAATTTCTGTTAACTGACATAACAAGTATTCCGAACCAATCGAAGCCTGTGCTGTGTAGACATTTTTTCCGCTTTGCTGCAGATATGTTTTACTGTTAAATAAAAATTCAGTTTCAATATCCTTAGATGTATTACATTCAAAAAACATACCCGTTCAATTACTGTTTAAATACATCATAGTCACGGATATAATCATCTTCATCATAGATATCAGAGGCCAGACAAAGCAAGACTGAATCCTGGCTCATATGAATTCTTCTCCAATACATTACCGGTACATAAACTCCTTGATCGGGAGAATCCAATAAAAAAGTAACAGTTTCTCCTTTTATATTTTCAAGCTCCACCTCTACCCTGCCACTAACAGCAATAAGAATTTGCCTGCAATGGATATGCGCATGATTCCCACGCTCAATATATTCCGGAGTAAAATATACCCAATAAACTCTTTTAATATCAAACGGAACATGAATATTTCCCTGGGCAACAGAAATATATCCAACTTCCGGGTCTCCAATACCTGTAAAATGAATCCAATAAGGTTTTTCCGGCATAAGAAATTTAATAAGTTTGTTAAATATAAGAATTTACGTTAACGTGACCTTTTATTACGTAGAACGATTTAAAACGAACCAATGATATACCTTCTTCTCACCATACTTACAACTTCTCTATTGTTCATCCTTTTTCGTTGGTTCAGCCTGTTTAAGATTAATATTTTTCAAACGATTGTATGGAATTATGTTGTTTGCTCAATAACAGGCATTCTGCACCAAATGAATATACTAAGTATGAGCCTGTATTCAAAGCATGTTGATACAATTATATGGGCAAGTATTATGGGTTGTGGCTTTCTACCTTGTTTTTTTCTGATTGGAACATCAACACGACTAGCTGGTATAACCTCTACAACGATGGCAAATAAACTATCCATGATTATTCCGGTTAGTTTTGCCATTCTAATCGGACTGGCAAACTTTAGTCTATTGCAAGGTGTTGCCATTGGTTTGGGTATTGCCTCTATTTTAATTATAACGCAAGGCAAATCCGATTCCAGTCAAACAGGCACTGCTTATCGTTTTCTTCCTTGGCTCGTTTTTATTACCGGCGGATTGCTGGATCTGGCACTTATGTACCTGAATGAACGTATAGTTACAGCAGAAAGTACCGGATTATTCTCCATTCATGTTTTCGTTGCAGCGGCTTTATGTGGTTTAATAACACTGGGAACGCTTATTTCATTAAAGAAAATAACCTTTGAGTCGAAAGCAATACTGAGCGGTATTTTACTTGGTATTCCCAATTACTTTTCTGTTTATTTTTTATTGAAAACGTTGGATTATTATCAGCATGATGGATCATTTGTCTTTCCTGCCTTAAATCTTTCTGTCATATTATTATCGGCCCTAACGTCCATAACCCTGTTTCGGGAGAAACTTTCCTTTGCAATCCTATCCGGTTTGTTAATTGCATCCGGCTCTATTCTTCTGCTTTATTTTTCCAGGATCTGATGATAAGCAGTGATCTCTATCTTACTATTGAAACTTCCTCCACGGCTGAGTATAAAGAAAAGGGAAGTAAATTCCTTGCATTTTCCTTTCCGGTTGAAAATGAAATCCAGATAAAAGAATTATTGAGTGAATTCCGTAAAAAATATTACGATGCACGTCATGTGTGTCATGCATACATACTTGGAACAGAAAACCGAATCATGAAAGGAAATGATGACGGAGAACCTTCCCACACAGCTGGTACACCGATTCTAAATCAGATTCGATCTAAAAACCTGACCAATGTACTTGTCATTGTAGTTCGGTACTTTGGTGGAACGAAATTGGGCGTAAGCGGGTTAATTGAAGCGTATAAAGAATCTGCCAAGGAATGCCTGGATCAAGCCATCATCGTTGAGAGATTTGTATATCAAACCATTAGAGTAACATTTCAAGCAACTATCCAAGGCGAAGTAATGCGGTTTATTAAAGAATTCGAAGCGAATATACTATCCATGGATTATGATAACGGAATTGTCATGATCGTTCAGGTCCGAAAAAGCCGAGTGAATGCTTTTGTAACTAAACCGATTCTGGGAATGGAAGTAGCTATTGCAGACTAAAATTAAAATCTCGTTCTAACAATACATTTACAATCTGATTAAATACAGATTGACTCGAAATGGCCTTGTTTCAAATGGCGTTAAGAAAACAGGTTTCATGCAGCTTTTTGAAACACAGCCTTGATCTTTTGGTTCTTTTGTATCAAAAGAACAGAAGCATCAGAAAGTACAAATTTCAACATTAAGAAAGAAAAACTGTTCTATGCGCCGTTTATGAAATTATTATATAACATTATGAATACGTTAATCTCTAAGCTATTCCTTTTATTTCCCTTCAAATACTGTTAATTTTGATTTCTTACACTAACCTTCTAACACATTGAATAAGAAAGTACAAATAGGTTTGGTACAATTGTCCTGCAGCAGCAATGTAAAGGACAATTTTGATAAAAATATAAAAGGAATCAGAGAAGCTGCCGCCAAAGGTGCCCAGATTGTCTGCCTTCAGGAATTATTCGGTTCCTTATACTTTTGCGATGTTGAAGATTATGAAAATTTCAAATTAGCAGAAGCTATTCCAGGACCTGCAACAGATACTTTTTGCAGCTTGGCCAAAGAATTAGGCGTAGTTATTATTGCTTCTTTGTTTGAAAAAAGAGCAGAAGGATTGTACCATAATACAACGGCTGTGATTGATGCGGACGGAACATATTTAGGAAAGTATCGGAAGATGCATATTCCGGATGATCCGGGTTATTATGAAAAATTCTATTTCACACCTGGTGATCTGGGTTATAAAGTATTCCAAACCAAATTTGCTAAAGTAGGTGTATTAATCTGCTGGGATCAATGGTATCCGGAAGCAGCGCGGATTACATCTTTAATGGGTGCAGACTTATTATTTTACCCTACAGCCATAGGTTGGGCACACAGTCAAACCGAAGACGTAAACAAAGATCAATACAATGCCTGGCAAACCATTCAGCGTTCTCATTCCGTTGCAAATGGTGTTCCGGTAGTATCTGTTAACAGAACTGGCGTTGAAGGGGATATGCAATTCTGGGGAGGTTCGTTTGTATCAAATGCTCACGGACGTTTATTGTATCAGGCACCTCACCTAACCGAAGAAGTGCATGTACAGGAAATCGATATGACCCAAAGCGATTATTACCGTACACACTGGCCGTTCCTGCGCGACAGACGCATTGATTCGTATGGACCGATACAGAAGAGGTTTATTGATGAAGTTTAAAAGTTTAAAGTGTTAGGTTTTAAGTTTTAAGAAAGCATGCAAGCTTGTTTTTTAATGAAGTTTGCTATCTGATATAATTCAAAAAATTATTAATAAAAAAGGGAGCATCTTAATAAAGATGCTCCCTTTTTTATTAATCACAAATGTTAAATTTCTTAAAACTTAAAACCTAACACTTTAAACTTCCTCACGATTTCTGTGTAACCGTTATTCCCAACCAGCCCTTGATTTTTCTGCTAGCTCTGTAATTGATGTAGTACATAACCGGTACTAATATCAATGTTAAGAATGTAGCAAATGACAAACCAAAGATCATTGTCCAGGATAATGGGCCCCAGAACGCTACGCTATCACCACCCAGGAATATGTGGGGATTACCTTCTGAGAATAAAGTAACAAAGTCCATATTCAAACCTACAGCCAATGGAATCAAACCAAGTATCGTAGCTGTAGCCGTTAATAATACCGGAGTCATACGTACTTTACCTGCATGAACAATCGCATATTTTAAATCATGTCCCTGCTCCATAATAGTATCGGTAAATTCAACCAGGATAATCCCGTTCCGAACCACAATACCAGCCAAGGCGATGATACCAATACCCGTCATAACAATGGATATCTGCATATTGAAGATGGAAAGACCTAATAATACCCCGATCACACTAAAGAAAATTTCAGAGAAGATAAGGATAGGCTTACTAATCGAGTTAAACTGAGTAACCAGAATAAAGGCGATTAAGATGAATGATACAATCAATGCACCAACCAGGAAAGCACCCGTTTCAGCCTGATCTTCCTGCTCACCCGTAAGCTGAATCACAATTGCAGATGGTTTTCTAAATCCAGGTAAAGAACTTTTGATAGCCGCATTAATTACGTTGGCATTCGCTGTAGACAATACGTTTGATGATAATGTTACCATCCGTCTTTGATTCTTACGCTTAATCCCCCCGAATGAATCACCGAAGCGAACTTTAGCAACAGATGCCAATGGAATCTGACGAATCTGTCCGCCCATATTCATATCACGGAAAGTAATTTTTGAGCTCATGATATCTTCTATATTACTACGCTCACTAAGTGTATAGCGTAACTCAATATCATATTCATCATCCTGATCACGGAATTTAGAAACATCCTTACCGAAAACAGCAGTACGTATTTCTGAACCAACCTGAGCCACAGAAATTCCTTCTGCATTAGCTTTTTCCTTATCAATCTCTATGATAATCTCAGGTTTGTTTTTTACAACATCCGACTTAAGATCTTCAATTCCTTCTATCCCCAATGAATCAATGTATTTTTTCAAAGATTCTGAAATATCAACCAATTCATTATATTCATCACCGATAATTTCAATATTAACTGGTTTTCCGGTTGGAGGTCCGCCTCTCTCCTGATCCACTGTAATCTTTGCACCAGGTATACCTTTCACAGCATCTCTGATTTTATCCAGATACTCCTTCGTTGATTTACCATGTCTTTTTTCAAATCCGACAAAGGCAACTGTTACTTTTGCTTTATGCGGAGAAGTACTTAAGTCAATCTCGCCCGGATCACCTGCACCAATAGCTACGTTTGTAATAACAGATGTTACAACCGGGTTATCAGTACCAATCACACTGTAGATTCTTCCTTCCACAACCTTTGCAATAGAATCTGTATAAGATTGATCCGTTCCTATCGGTAGGTTGATATACGTATAAACAAAGTTTGGATCACCCTGAGGGAAGAATACGACTTTAGGCTTAACAATCGCTGTTAATACAAACGAGAATATTAACAAACCGAAGGTTCCTGCCAATAATAGATACGGTCTGGCACCAATCAAACACCATTCCAATATCTTCTCAAATTTATTCTGTACACCTGGCCAGATATCATCCTGGAAATGCTGAATAACATCGGTTAATACAAATTTATTTAAAGCATAGAAAGCATATATAGTTACAATGAAATTACCCATTCCGAAAGAGCCGGAAGAATAAGATATCAATGCTATCAAGGCGAATATGACACTTGTAATGATAAACCCTCTTGTTACTTTTTTATGACTACCACCATGATCATGTGGTTTCATAAAATCAACCGCAAATACAGGGTTAATGATATAGGCAACCAACAAAGAAGCCAATAAGGTAACAATTAATGTAACCGGCAGATAGAACATAAACTTCCCGATAACACCTTTCCAGAATAGCAAGGGAACGAATGGTGCCAATGTCGTCATAGTACCGGAGAATACAGGCATGAATACTTCACCGGCTGCTTGTTTGGCGGCTTGCTTAATTGGCACTTTCCCATTTTCATAGATCCTGTGTGTATTTTCAATAACCACAATCGCATCATCCACCACAATACCCAAGGCGAGCAGGAAGGAGAAGAGTACAATCATATTTAGGGTAAAGCCGAGGGAAGGCAGTATGATAAAGGCAATTGCCATGGATAAAGGAACCGATAAACCAACGAAGATCGCATTCGTCGTTCCCATAAAGAACATCAGAATCAATACAACCAGAATAAAACCAATGATGATGGTATTGATCAGATCATGAATCGTTACACGTGTTTTATCGGATTGATCTCCAGTAATGGTAATTTTCAATCCATCGGGCAATTTTGTTTTCTGAAGTTCTGTAATCATCTTCTGGATTTTATCCGAAGCATCAATCAGGTTCATCCCGCCTCTTTTAATAACGTTCAGTGTGATTACATTTTTACCATTTAAACGAGCAAAACTTTCTGCTTCCTTATAGGTATCTTTTACACCACCATTTTCAAGAATATCTTTCAAATAAGCCTTCGCACCGGATTGAGAGCGAATCAATATATTATTGATTTGCTCAATATTATCAAACTCCCCGGATACAATGATATTGCGTTTAACTCCATCCATTTTAATGGAACCTCCGGAAATAGTCATGTTTTGATACTGAATAGCACGCTCAACATCTCCCAATGAAATATTTGCTGCTTCCATTTTGTATTTATCAACGTTCACCTGAATTTCTCTTTCGGGTGCACCGATCATATCCACCCGACGAATCTCTTTCATAGATTCAATCTGGTCTTTCATATCGTCCGCAAACTTTTTCAGTTTACTTAATTCAAAATCACCGGATAAGTTTACACCCATGATCGGAATCTGCGACACATCGACTTCAATAACCTGCGGATCATCCGGAAGATCTGTTGGCAAATCATTCTTTGCCTGATCTACCGCATCCTTCACTTTTTGTTTGGCAACGTTAACATTGACATCGGTATTGAATTCAACAACAATGCTTGAAAAATCCTGAATGGAATTACTGGTTATTTTTTTAACGCCTGCAATTCCTTTTACTTGCTTTTCAATATGCTTTGTAACCAACTTCTCCATATCAGCAGGAGAAGTACCGGGATATATCGTAGCAATATACATCTGAGGAAAAACGATCTCAGGAAACTGCTCTTTAGGCATGCTCATATAAGACATGAACCCAAATATGGATATAATAACTGTTAAGACGTAAATACTCGTCTTGTTATCAATAGACCAGCTGCTCAGTTTAAACTCTTTCATGTTTTTAACATTTAATATTTTTTCAGATAAGATGTTTAACACATCTTACTAATGTCTGATTGTTGAGTTAAATGGTCTTATTCAAATTTAATAGACTGTCCATCCACCAAATCCTGATAACCCACAGTTATAAGTTTATCACCTTCGTGTAAACCATCCAATACTTCTACGGTTGATTCATAATGACGACCTAAGGTTACAAAACGTTTCGCCGATTTACCATTCTCAACAACATAGACATAACTCTTATCATTGCTGCGTTGAACTAAATTAACAGGAATAACAATTACAGAAGGATTGGTATAATCTTTTATTTTAACATATGAAATCATATTTGCTTTCAGCATGTTTTTATCCTGCTTAAGTGCCAGATCAATTTGAAACGTTCTATTTACAGGATCAATAACATCACCTACAACGGTAATTTTTGTATTGATTGTTTTATCTAAGTCCGGGAAAACAACAATAGCATCCTGACCTACTTTAACATCACTAACGTATGATTCTGATACCTGAGCAATCAGTTTTAATTCTGTAGAATTAACCAATCTGAATGCCGGCATACCCGGAGAAAGCATTTGACCTTCTCTTGTAAAAACTTCATCAATTACCCCTGAGAAGGGCGCATGAATGGATGTCTTAGCATATTGTTCCTGAAGTGTAGCTTTTCTTCTTTCCAGAGATTCTTTTTGATTCTTCGTTTGTAAATACTGAACCTCTGTACCGATTTTCTGATCCCACAGACGTTTTTGTTTTTCAAACAATTCATTTGCTAGTTCCAATGATTTATCCAGTTCCTGAATTCCTCTTAAAATCTGAGATCCATCTGTTTTTGCCAGCAGTGTACCTTTTTCAACATGCTGACCTTTTACTACAAAAACATTATCAACCGTTCCTCCAACTTGAGAACTTACTGAAATATTTTTATCCGAATCAATTTTACCTTGCACTTGAAGGTAATGGGTAAAAGGAACTTTCTTTAATTCTTCAAAACCAACAATGATGGATTTTGTGTTTGCAGCAGCCGAAGTATCCGTCAATTTTATTTCTGCTTCCAGCTTTTGTATTTCTTCTGTCAAAGTTGATTGCTGTTTTTTCAACGTTTCCAACTGGGCTTTTTTATCGGGATTTCCTCCACATGAGGCCATTACCAGCGCCAAGCCAATGATTACATATGTGTATTTATTTGTTTTCATAACGAATGTTTTTATAAAGAATGATTTTACTTTAAGTTTATTATTCAGCATATAAAGATCCAGTAGCCTTCTGATAATCGATCAGCGAAACCAATGCATCATATACAGCATTATAGTAATTTGTCTGAGCTGTTTTAAATGAATTTTCAGCATCCACAACTTCAAGGTTTGAACCAACACCTTCATTAAATTTAATTTTTGTTATGCGGATTACCTGTTCAGCCAATTCCAGATTTCTCTTTTGAGATTTGATATTAGCCAGGTTATTCTGAAGCATAATATGAGACTGACGAATCTGTAGATCAATATTATTTTCCATCATCTGCAAATTATTCTGTGCTTTCTGAATACCTATTTTAGCGCTCTGTTGCTGATAATATTTATTTAATCCTGAAAAGATAGGTATAGACAATCTTGCACCAACATATCCATAGCTATAATAGGGTGTTGAATATAGTTTTATATAATCTGCCTGGGAATTATTAGTTCCAGCAGTACCAAAAGCCGTTAATTTAGGTAAACTAGCAGCTAGCGTATTTTTGTACGTTAATTCCTGAATTCTTTTTTGAGTTCTTAATAAAGAGTATTCAATCCTTTTGTTATAATCAAATTCTGATACCAACTGACTATTTGATGTATTCAATCTGGTTACCAGATCATCCAGACTCCCGTCCAGCTTCAAATCCTGATCAACCGGATAGCCCATCTGAAATTTCAATAACGTATACGTCAGAATCAATTGGTTCATTACATTTACCCGATCTGTTTGCAAATTGTTATAGGCAACCTCCAGTCTGCTGACATCCAGATTTTCAGACAAACCATTTTGATTCGTTTGTTTCAATTGTTTTAACGATGTATCCAAACGAGCCAAATTAGCATCCAGTAACTTCATGCGCTGATTATTAATCAGAACAAGATAGAACGCTCTGGTAATTTTGTCTACGGTCTCAATTTTTGTTTGGGTAGTTGCTTTGGTAGAAAGTTCCGTATATGTTTTTGAAGCCTGCAAAGCAACTAGAAAAGTACCATCAAAAAGAATTTGGTTAGCCGTAATTGATGCTGTGTTTGTGTTCTTTAATTGAAAGAGCTGTGGAACGGCATATACAGCACCAGGATTTGAAACCGGATAGGTAGGTTCAAGTTGTTTTATTACTCCACCCAATACAAATAATCGTGGTAATTCGATATTGTTCAAGGTATTCATATCACCACTAATTTGTGGCATACCCATCCCTCTAGTTGCCTTAACATTGTACTGAGAAATTTGTTGATCCAAAACAGCATTCTTAACCGATGCCTGGTTTTCAAAGGCATACTCAATACACTGATCCAATGTAAAAACAGTATCACTCTGCTGAGCTTCCACACGCTGATATAAAATCAGTGTAATGAGAAATAATAAAAGATTTAATTTCTTCATAATTTAGTTTAGCGTTTAATTTATTCTTCTTCCTGAATCTGTTTGTATTTGTTAATTAATTTGTGACCTCTGAGTGTGCATATTCCATATAGAAAATGTTCGATGAGTTGCAGTTGAATCTGATCCAGATCAATCCGCTCTTTAAATACTTTCGGATTAAAACCCCATTCTACTTCTTCCATGCGCAGGCGCGACAATATTTCAATATGAATGTCTGCTCTATAGTAACCAAGTTCAATCCCCCATTTAAGATTGTCTGATAAGGAAGACATGATGCATGCTTCTTTAAAAGAAAGATAAATATCAAATGCTTTGGGATAGTAGCGTTGAATTTCCATCAGCAAAAACGGATTCATGTTCGCAAATAACGTACGCATGTACTCGGATAATTTCAGTACTTCTTCGATTGGATCTTTGGCGGTAGCATGTATCAATTGAACCTGCGATTCCTGATCATGCATATTCTCCTGCACAACCAACTTTACTAATTCATCTTTATCATTAAAATGCTGATAAATTGTTTTCTTAGACATTCCGATACTCTTGGCAATCTCATCCATGGTAATAGACTTGACTCCAAATCGTAAAAACAATTCGTCAGCCCCGGTAATAATTCTTGTTTTGATTTCGTCCATGCAATGATAAATATCACAATTGAATAGGCGAAACTATGGAAACTTTTCAATTACGCAAAGTTTCCAAAAGGAATTATTTTTATAAATCAGACATGAACCGGTAAGGAAATTATACAATAAAAAATTATTTAACACATGTAAAAAATAAACAAACATCTATAAAACAACACTTTAAATAAAATAATTATAAATCATTATTGAAAAAATCCTACAATAAAATATTATTATTATGTTCCTGAAATAGAGCAATCAGAAAGTAAAATGTATGGTTTTGACAATTTTTAAAATTCCAGGATGTTATTTATCACTATTTACTACCTGAATCCAACCCGAATATTTTTTCTCATTATAGTCAATACCATAATAATACATACCATCTTCCACATCAGGATACCAGCGGAAATATTTATCATGACTTAAATATACACGAGAGCCCCAACGATTATATACTTCAACATATTTAAAATATATTTCACAGTTATCCGGTGGTATACCTGTAAGGCACCAATAATCATTATGACTATCGTTATTAGGAGTTACAAGATTATATCTTTTTAAAGAATCAAGTGTAGATGAATTATCTTCAACTATAATATTCTGGTAAATGGTATCGGCATGCCCAACAATACAACTGTTATCCTTCACCACAAAATATACTTTATAATGACCGTTATTTTGTTGCATCATTTTGCAATCAGGGATCCATTTAAATATTGAACTGATATGTAAAGAGCTATCCGATACATTTGGAAAAGACATACCAGAAGAACCCTGATACATAGTTAAGGAGAGTAAATTAGTAGCACTGCTATCCTGACCAAGAACCTTAAAGGTCAGCAATGAATCAACTTTAACATACTTGGGATCGGAAAGGGGAATAATGGTAACTGTTGGTTTGGGACTTTGTGGAACAACTACTTTCAGAGTAAAATAAATAGTGTCGAATCTAGCAGGGCAACGGTTATCCTGAATAGCAATTGAAATAGGGTAATATCCATTTTTACTCAAATTCAAAACAGAACAAGGATTAAAACACATATTTGAAAATACAGTATCCTGAAAAGCAGAAAGATTGACTTGAGGAGGAATACTAAAACCAGATTTCGGATAAGTGCCTGTGTTCAAGGTTGTAAAAACAGTCTCAGAAATACCGAATTTGGACGCATCAATATCGGTAATGTATAATGGATAACATTGACTAGCGTTAATAGGCACGGATATAGTATCAGTATTTTTAATGGTTTTATCCTGAAACCCGATTATTGGCTTATTGTTAACAGGACAATTCAATACATTAAATTGATAATCCTTTAGAACCTGACCAATATATTTGCCTTTCCTGTATTCTACAACAAGTACTCCAAATGTAAAAATTCCTGTTTGATTAGGATTAAAAGTTAAAATACCTTTTTGATTAATACTCAAGCCCTGCCCGGGGTTACAAGGAATTGGATATGCTCCATTTAAGCCAGAAACCCAGGTAACCTCTTCAAAAGGTGCATTTCCTCCATAGGCTCCAGCTGCCGTATAATAAACGCCATTTACAAGGGTATAATAAGGAGAATTTATAGAGTTCTGTAATGGTGATGATAATGAATATACAAGAGAGTCTCCATCCGGATCTGTTGCACTAAAATCAAACAAATTCAGGTTGTTTGTACAAAAGTATTCGTTATCCAATAAATTAAAAACAGGTGTACTATTTGAAACCGTTGGACCTGGAAATGTCACATAAACAAGTGAGTTTTGAGTTTCCGGAGCACTAAGATTTGTTATTAAAACATTCCTACAGCAAAGTTCCCAGACCAAATAATATTCAACATTCGGGTTCAGGTTTCCTCCAAAATACATATTACCAGAATATTGCTGCAAGTTCGTTTGAACAATATTAGGGTTAACGCAATAATTGGAATTACTACTAATCGAATTATTCGAGTTGATTGATAACGACAGATTAAATTGAAATGTATTGGTTAGAACATCATAACAGGATAAATTGGCGTACTGATCTACCCCAAGATTATTTTGAATAACGCTAATCTCATTTACATATCTATTAGCTTTTACAAAGTAGGTGTTATTACCTTTATACGAAACTTCTATATCACCACCTATAATATGACTTGCTTTGGATGAAAAATGAATGCTTACTGCTAAAAACAATATCAGTAGTAATTTATTTAGAATTTGATTCATACGGCTTGTAAGGAATTCATTAGTACTCAAATATACTAAATCAGGATATATAATCCTTTCATAGTTATATACTCTATATCTATTATAAACGAATAATTTGCGTTATTTGTATCCGATTATGCTAAAAAAAGGTCAATTATTAGAATCTGTTGCTATTGAGGAATTAGGAGCAGAAGGAAAATGTGTCAGCAGATACAATAATATTGTTATTTTTTCAGAAGGAACTGTTCCTGGAGACATTGTAGACCTGGAAGTTACCCATTTTAAAAAGAAAAAATTCGGGGAAGCAAAAATCGCCCGCATTACTCACCCCTCTGAACACCGGACCGAACCAAAATGTCAGCATTTCGGACTATGTGGTGGATGCAAACTTCAGCATATCGATTATGAAACGCAGCTGCATTTTAAACAGAAACAAGTTAAAGACAATTTAGAACGCTTAGGTAAAATCGAAATTCCTGCCATTCAAACGATCATTGGTTCGGGAAAAATCTATGAATACAGAAACAAACTGGACTTCACGTTTTCCAATAAACGCTGGTTATTAGCCGAAGAAATGAGCCTGGAACATGAAACATTATACGGACTGGGTTTTCACTTACCAGGAAAATTTGATCGGGTCATTGATATTGAGCATTGTCATTTACAGCCGGAACCTTCCAATGGTATTCGCCTGGAGGTGAAAAAGTATGCGCTGAAACACGGACTAAGCTTTTACAATGTTCGTGCACATGAAGGTTTTCTAAGAAATCTTATTATTCGTACCACCAATACCAATGAAGTTATAGTATTGCTACAATTTAACGAAGATAAAAAAGAATGGATCAATCCCTTGCTGGATCACTTACTTGCAACATTTCCGCAAATAACGTCACTGGTTTATTTCATCAATACCAAAAAGAATGATACGTATTCTGATCTGGATGTGCATGTATATCATGGACCAGGGTACATACAGGAAAAAATGGAAGGACTTACTTTCCGTGTAGGACCAAAATCCTTCTATCAGACCAATTCCGATCAGGCCTATGAATTATACAAAGTTGCCCGCTCGTTTGCTGGTTTAACGGGTAAAGAAGTGGTATATGATTTATATACCGGCACGGGTACGATTGCAAATTTTATTGCCGCACAGGCAAAGCAAGTCATCGGTATTGAATATGTGGAAGCTGCGATTGAGGATGCAAAAATCAATGCTGAAATCAATAACATTCATAATACATTGTTCTATGCCGGCGATATGAAAGACGTGCTGAACAAAGAATTCATTGACAAACATGAACGTCCGGATGTCATCATTACGGATCCGCCAAGAGCAGGTATGCACGAAGATGTTGTGAATACATTACGATTTATCGGAGCACCAAAGATTGTGTATGTAAGTTGTAATCCAGCCACACAGGCCCGTGATCTCGCTTTATTGGATCCGGATTATAAAGTAACTGCTATACAGCCTGTAGATATGTTTCCGCACACAGCTCATGTGGAAAATGTAGTGTTATTGGAGAAGAGGGTGAAGGTTTTTTGAGGCCCTCACCGTGGTCTGTGGCTCACCATAGCCGTCAACTTAAGATTTTTTTTCAAGGAAAATAAAGAGAAGTCAATTTTAAGGCGAAAAATAAAGAGTTTTTCATCTTATCTATCAAAATTTGTGTCAGAAAAGAACATAGAATCCATTGCACTGGAGTCAGGTTTTAAGAAAAGATCTTCAAGGATTCCTCACCGTGGTCTGTGGCTCACAGACCACCCACAAAACTCAACGAAAAAACTAGCACCATAGTCTGAAGCACACAGTCACCGTGGTCTGTGGCACACAGAACACCCACAAAATTTAATAACAAATCAATAACAAAAATCTTGTCAAATTTACTCATTTAGCATTTTCTGGTAACACATCCATCATATTGTGTTCTGTGTGCCACAGACCACGGTGACTAAAGTGCAAGCCATTACACTGATCACTAGCAACAGCTCAATACCGATCCATATAATGCGTTATAAATCCGAACTCATCAATACCAGTTTCATAAAACTCAGCCGAAGACCATTTATAATCCTCTGGTCTTTTTGATAAATTCCAATGCTCTTGTAATGGGTTTGTATGGATATAGTCAATTTTCTGTTCAACTTTGTTTCGAGTATCCATCTCAATAGCCAATGCGTCTCTTTGCCATATCCTGTATTCACGCTCTTTTTCATTTACTTTGAAAAAAGGTAATACCTGTGTATGGTAAAGTTTTAGATCTTTTACTATCTCATGGGCAACTTTTTTATTAAAGGAAGCATGAGGCATTTCTTTACCATTTTTATCTAACATTTCCCAAACGAAATGTATATGATTAGGCATAATCACAAATGCATAGACATGTATTAATTTCCTTTCAACCAGTTCCTTCAGACAATTTATTATTAATAGCTTATATTTATCCTGGTCAAGTAATTTCTTCCAGTCTTTTATAGTACAGGTCCAGAAATAAACCTCGCCTATAATCATGCGTGAGTTTCTGGTTGAAGCTATTAGAGAATTGTTTTTATTCATTTTGAAGTATATTTTTCAGAATATTTCACAGTGATTGTCAATCGCCACCCCAATCTGTGGCTCACAGACCACCCACAAAAGTCAACGAAAATTCATAACAAACATTATACTTTCAAGTTTAAAACATTCCGATAACAATACATAACGCCTTACTGTGGTCCGTCACCGTGGTCTGTGGCACACAGAACACCAACTAAAGTCTATAACAAATTCAAAACAAACAATTTATTCTAAATTTTACTAATTCAATCATTTTCTTTTATCGCATCCATTATATTGTGGTCTGTGTGCCACAGACCATGGTGAGGGTCAACAATAAAAAATTATTGAATCATCCCAGTCGATTCCCACAATCGAATAAGATTAATCTCAGCAGTAGTTAGCGGAGCAGTTCCGGGAGGCATACTTCCGGATTGGCATTTTGAAATAATGCTACTTCACCGTGGTCTGTGGCTCACAGACCACCCACAAAAAGATTTGCCCATAACGCATACTTTATATTGTGTTCTGTGTGCCACAGAACACGGTGAAGACACACAGAACACCCACAAAAGTCAACGAAAAAATCATAAAAAATATCTTCACTAATTTACACATCCCGGATTTTTCCCTTAACGCATCCTTTGTATTGTGGTCTGTGTGCCACAGACCACGGTGAGAAAGGAATACCAACGGCGTGGGCTCAGTCGCCGTAATCTGTGACGCATCCGTCTTAAAATTCTATTGAATCATCCCCGTCGATTCCCACAATCGAATAAGATTAATCTCAGCAGTACTTAGCGGAGCAGTTCCCGGAGGCATATTACCCGATTGACATCTTGATATGATATTATTTACATCACCTTTGGTTGTGGTATAGGAATTATAATTTGTATATTCTATACTTCCATTGTGACAGGATGTGCAATACTTTTTCATTAATGGCAGTATATCGTTAACAAAACTTGGATTTACGACTACTTTGTAATTTGTACTTATCGAACCAACAGAATTGGTGGCATTTACAACAATAGTATATGTGCCTGGCAAAGACGACTGAGCAACTGAAATTACTCCATCAGAACTATTTATAGAAATCGAATTATTTGGTGGTGTAACGGATTCTAAACTATACTCAATAGGTAAACTTCCGCTGATGACTGGTGCGACAGATGTCCCAGAAACTTCATCAACGATTGTCAATGAATTAACCGGGTATGAAAATCCTATTGGAGGAGCGAGAATGGCAGTTATTGTAAAAGCATTTGTGAATTGCTGAGTTCCGGCTGAGTTTGTTGCTGTTACATCGATAGTATAATTTCCTGCTGTTAGATTATTAGAAGCGGTAAGAACGCCCGTAATAGGATTTACCGAAATGTCAGATGTTGCTGGTACAACTGTTAATGAAAATGTTATGGGTGTTGTTCCAACAACAGTTGGACTTACCGAACTAAATGTTTGTCCGGTATTCATAGTAGCCGTATTAACTGAATAGATTAGCTGACTTGGTGCTTGGGCTGTTGCACTAACCTGTATGGAGTATATATTATTGAATTGCACATTTCCACCAATATTAGAAGCAGTTATGGTAACAGAGTAGTTGCCGATAGGAAGTCCCGATCCTGAAGTAACAATTCCTGTATTTGCATCAATCGTAATAAAGTTATTTAACGGACTGGATGAAATGCTATACGTTACAGGAGCTGTACCTTGTATACCCGGCGCTACTGACGATTCAGTACTGCCTGCGACAACATTCATATAATTTGGTGCATAGCTAAGATTATTTGGCTTAACAGGATTAATCACAATAGTCATTGCATTTGTAAATGTTTGGGTTCCGGCCGGGTTAGTGGCTGTTATATTGATCGTATATGTCCCAATAGCCAGACCACTATCAGCAGTAATAGCACCCGTACTATCATTAATCGAAATAAGTGCAGATGGATTTGATAAAATACTATATACAATTGGATGTGTTCCTTTCACAGCAGGTGGAGGCGAAGTTACCGTTGGACTCCCTTGGTTGATTTTTAATGTATCTGTTGCAAAAGATAATGCAGAAGGTAAAATTGGAGATTGACTTACCATGATTTCATAAGCATTATAGAATGTTGAAGTTCCAGCACCATTTGTCACAGAAACCGCAAATACATAGGTACCAGCTGGCAATAAATTATCTGCATGAATTATCCCATTTCCATCAACCGTAACATGACCGTAACTATTTCCATTACTGGTAGTAAGTGCATACGTCAGTGGCTGGGTGCCGTTTACAAAAGGCTGAACGGAGGCAATAACATGACCGGATTGAATCTGAATAGCATTGGGCGTGTAGTTTAAACCGGAAGGAATAATTTGAATAACAGGAGGAATTTCAGGAGAGTGTTTACAGGAAAAAAATAACATAACTGCAATCAGTGTTATGCATGCAAACCTGAGCCTTTTCATGGATATTGGATAATTTATTCAACTACAAGTTTGCTTTTTTTCCTGGCAAACATTCTGGAATAAATTTTATTTACAAAAACTTAATGTTGGGGAAGGAAAGGTAAAATCGTCACTGTGGTTTATTTACCCACTTCTCTCGCCGTGGTTGTGCCTTTTCGGCCAACCACCAACTTTTCTATCCATTTGACATACCAACCAAGGCGAAAGCAAAAATTAAACAAACATTTATTGCCTTACTGCAAAACTGTTCGTATGGATTTCTGGTCCATACTCCTTATTTCTTCAAAGAACGAACCTATTCCAAATATAATAACCAAAAATCACAACCTTTCGAATTTTTATTCCCATTTTCATCTGTGTTGGCCACGGCGTAACGGTGGATTTTCTGATTGGGGAAGGCGAAAACGCTTCTTACAATAAAGAAACGGTGGAACATATCAACGACATACAAAAAATGGATACAGACACCAAAAACGTTCTGTTCAACGTCATCGATACCTACATCCAAAATTTTAAGACTAAAAAAGCTTTCGCTAAATAGGCTTTGTTATTAACTTAAAATAAATTCAGGCAAAGGTATTTTTAAAGGTAAATAGTCAACATCTTTTCGACCTTTAATTACTATACTATTCCCGTCAAATTCTAATGCTTTATACATTTCAAGGAAAAACTCAACTCCTTTTTTTGTCTTGTCAATTTCCTTTTCAAAAATCACTCCTTCATTGTTTTCAATAGTCAACGCTGAATACATTCCATCTTCTCTAAAATTAATCCATAAAGCTACTTTAAACTTCTGTTCAGAAACGGTTATATCTATCTCCATCAAGCGATAATCTGGATTTAAATTAATCTCAATGCCCTTTGAATACGCATACTCTACAGCATCTAATAATTGCTGATTTTTAGTAAACTCGGCCGATTTTTTAATGTAGACGTAAGCCTTTTCCCAAACATATAATTTTTTTTCACTCCAATTTAACGCATTAAATTTCGACACACTAAACAAACCGTAATATCTCAAATGCCCACCAAAATAATAAGGATGTTCTTTAGGAAGATTTGTATGTAAATCATATGTTTTATCAGTTGCAAAATCAAGGTTAATGAACTTAATCTTTTTACCATTATATTTCTCGTTTAAAAGCCTATTTAGTAATGTGGCTAAACCAAAGAAATCTTCATTAATAGAAATTAGCAACTCATCCCCATCCTTAAACCAAAATAATGTCCTTTCAATATTCATAAATCTATGGTTTAATTGGTAATCCAGTATTAAAATTAACGGGGTAAGGGATTTTCATACCAGGCAAAGCATATTGACCAGTAGAATTATAATGCAAGCTCCTTAAATATTTCTCCATTATATGAGCTTGGTTTTTCGGCATTATAGATGAGAACTTACCATAAGCACCAGGACCCGCTTGCCTAAGAGATTGTCCATACCTTGCTAAATTAGCATCTGTTACACCGAATTTATAAAGCTGTCCACTACCATCAAAGATGGTGTATGTTCTAGAGGGAGCTATGGATTTGGAAGATGTTGTTAGCCTAATTGCATCATCTGCAAAGCTGGTACTCGTCTTAGCGGCAAACCCCTCCGCTAGCATTGGTACCCCCCGTCCATACAAGGTTTTGTATGCCATATATTTGGCGAAACTCGAGGCACCATAGAGGCCTTCCGCTACAGGGATAAATAAAGAAACTCCGTTTAGAATAGTTATCCCATCTTCAAAGGATAAACTACCATCATAATACTGATGTATGGATTTTGAATAGACGCCATTTTGATAACTAAATCCATAAGCACTAAAATATGGTATATATCCAGAAACTCCTATTCCTTCACCCCACTTAGCAAGCCCGTTTTGCTTAATATCAAGGTAAGCATACATAAAACCATTTCCAGTTGAAGAAAATAAACTGGTTGACGCAAAAGTTGCAGAATGTAGAGCTGATTCAGAACCTTTAACAGCCATATTCGCTACCTCCTTATGTGCATTGGGATCATAAATAGTTGAGAAGCTAGAAGGAAAGAATTCCAGTCCATCCAAATCCACACCATCAATTGGTCTGTTCATAGCAAATGCATAAGGACTCCATGAAGAATAATCCGGCGCCAGTGGATCCACACTCAAAAACTTACAAATCCTCGGGTCGTAGATACGGAAACCATAATCGTACATCGCTCCGTCCCCGTTCCAATCGGTATCCATAGGCTTTCCGTTATAACCAAAGCGGTAATCGTTCATACCGGCAAAACGATAACCGGTGCCTCCTATTAGCATACCAAAGGGGTAATAATCGTTCTCGGTCAATACCAAGGCAACATAATAATCCAGCGTAAGATCCCCGGTTTTCTCAATGCCATATTTAATACCTGCCACCGTGGTGCGAATATTCCCTAAATGATCGGTCAATTCATACACCTTCTGTGCCGGAACCCGGTTAAAGGCTTCCGTATTTATCGCATAATTTGTAAAGGCAAGCGTGGTTCCATTCAGCGTGCTGCGTACAATCGGCGTTGTAAGCATGATTACCCCCAGACGTTTGCTGCCGACATATACACTGGCATCTACCTGGCGCACATCATAACCTGTGCCGTCTGCTACCCTGTCGTACGTAGCCATTACATTACCGCTGGCATCGTAGGCATAATAGGTATAGATAATCTTAGTATTATCCGGTAAGCCGTTTGTCTTACCTGTAGACTGTTTAAATATACGTTTTCCGTTTGCATCATACTTAAATACAAGATCAGGACTATAAAGGCCGGTCGTATGGGTAACAGTCAAAATCTTTCCTTCCCGATTCCAGGTCATAACCGAACCAGTACCCCCATCTCCTCTCAGATTGCCGATATTATCGTAAGCATAATTTGCGGCGGACTGATTGACAATATCATAATTACCATAAGCGATAGTATTTTGATCTGTTATGTATCCCAAGTGGTTATCAAGCAACATTCCCGTTTGCCCGCCGCCTTGATAGTTATAATTATAAGACAGATTGTCAATCAAATTTCCACTCGGATCCAAACGCTTCAGGGTTTTGATATTGCCGTTCAGATCGTAACTGGCAGTGAAATCATTTGGTCCCGGAGTACTTGCCCCTGCAGGTGTTACAGATCGTATTGCCCATTGGAGTTCAGTATTAACAGGCGCAATATTTGTATTATTATAAAATGCATTTTGCAAACGGTTCAACTGATCGTATTGAAATATATAGGCATTGTCACGCACGGCCTGTGTATTGTTAACCCGGCTTCGGTCACTAATCCACCAGGCAATATTTCCATTATAAAGACCATGTCCTGAAGCTGTTGTGGTTACAGCAGTTGCAAACGTATACCACAGATTTTGTACATTGATAACTCCAGCATCACCCAGTGAAGCAACAGCAGCATTAACCGGACTATAATCTGAGGTATTATAACCCAAGTTCATCATGTATTCATCCTGAGCCACGAATTTGTTATTATTGCCCGTATTAATTGAAGAACCATCCAGCCCAACATCTGTATCACCACTGAAATTATAGATATTGCCTCCAAAGGTATAGGTGTTATGTTGGGATGGTGTATTCAAGCCTTTGATCCAGCCCTGCAGGGTATAGTAATAATCCTGCCCTTGTATATTGTCATGTCCCAGCTCTACTCGTGCTACTGGTCCATGCAGGTAATAGAAATAACGGGCATCTTCTTCCCATACCAGGTTGTTACGCGAAGTTTTTACTTTTTTCAGACGATTATCCGCATCGTAACAATACTGATGTGTCATCTGAGAAGTAAGTCCATTATCCAGTATCACCGTTTGTACCGAACCACTGATGAGATCGTAGCTATAATCAAGGGTAAAGGCAATTACTTCATTGGCATTCGTGCTGCTCAACGGTAGGGCGTTTACCAAGTGGCTGACATTACCATGTATATCGTATTGATAACTGATGTAGGAATCAAATTGCGTGGCAGTATACTGAGTCAAGGTCTGCGAACGTGTAACTTCCGTTAATCGGCCCCGGCTCGTATAATTCTGATTTCCTCCTACCGCAGCATCATAGGTATTGTAAATGATATCTGTCGGTGTATTGGATGCCACCAGTAAATTCGTGTTCCAGTAATTCGTTACATTCTGATCGTAATTTGCCGGGTTCAGCAAAGCAGCCAGCAACGTTGAATTAGTAATCTCTGAAGAAGATTGTACACGCCCAAGGTTATCGTAGGTGATATAGGTAAAGGCATTGTTCGGACTCTGTTTGGCATTCTGAGATAATACAACCTGTCCTTTGTCATTGTAAAATGTATAAGTAGGAATATTATGGCTCGAACCACTTTCATCCGGTGTTATTTTATAAATCAGCTGATTTAAGCTGTTGTACTGATAATTGGTAATCAGACCATGAACCGGATTGGGTGCTCCTTTATAATTACCGGCATTGTCAAAAGCACTGCTGCCCAATAAACGTACACCTTCCGGTGGCACCGTCTGTACCAGGTTACCCGCCTGATCGTAATAATACAGGGTATAATACAATTGTTTATAATCCGTAACAGAATAGGAAAAGTTTTCCGAAAAAGGGGTTGAAAAACAAGCTGTATAATGCGCATCCAAACGCGATTGCAATTGCTGGGAAGCTAAATCGTTCCACATATTCTGGGCTTCGGCATTTGCAATGGTTGATGCTTCATTCACACAATTGGATGACCAGGCTGTCGAACTAAAAGAAACCGCAAATGGATCACAAACCATATAAGGTTGAACAGCTTGTAAATAAGGGGCCTTATACAAGTAAGGGTTTGAATTACCATAACTATCACAAAAAGAAAATGTTACAAAATTACCAGGACTAAAATTATTATTTAATATAAGCGGAGAGGTTGAACAACTTAAAGAGATAACTGAACCGGAGGTTGTAAGTACCTGATAATTTAAACCAATCGGAGTCGGAACGTTAGTGGTAGGAGTGATTGGAGTAAGATTTTGTATCTGTTGAACTTGAGAAAGTGGTAAACCTGTTGACTTAATATCTTCTAATATGCCTGATTCCGTGTAATAAATAACATTATCGCCATTTAAAAAATACATCTGAATTAATTTCGTAGTTGGGTTTTGTGTAATAGCAACCTTCTGAAAGGTGCAAGGTGTTGAATTAGTTTGACCACAAAATCCAGCAATATTTGTCCAATACGATTGATTTACAATTCCCGAAGGAAGCTGATTGATCGGATAGAAATTCATAGCTGCCTGTTGAGTTTGTATCGTAGTACAAAAGTTACCCGCATTGGCTGGCTGATTAGGATCTGAACTAGTCGGATTCGGGGCAATACTGTTCCTGAATAGATTCAGATAATCATTTATCAAGGCAACATATACCTGAATATCCGTTGATGGCTGAAACTGATTTGCTGCAGGAGTTATCGTGAAGCAATTTATCTGTTGAGATAAAACTGTTTCTATCGACTGCAAGGTACAACCATAATTGGTTAAAACATTTTGGGCAGCAATCAGGTATTTATTAGTCCCTACGTCTGTACTTAAAATATACATTTCCGGGTTATTGGTTGTACAATTACTTTTAAAGTAGAAGGATAAAGCCGATAATACTACCGCTGAATCCGCCTTTGTAAGGGTAGCAATATTCGGGCACGTTACATTCAATTGATTCAGCACGCTGTAGGCTGCCTGCATACAACTCTGATCGTCGCAGATTGGAATATTATTATATTGTAATCCTTGAGAATTATTCACAATCCCATTCTGAACATTTACAAAATCAGGGTTTGACGCTACTATATTAGTGGAAACTCCGCTGCTGGCACTATACGATGGTGCGGCAGCAGAACTCATGGCACTTTGTGTCTGATTTGTTGATTGAGGCTGCAATTGTATAACCGTTTGTGGCAAGGTAGGATCTGAAATGGTACAACCTCCCGCTTCGATAATTTGGGTATTGATAAAGTTATCCTTTATCTGCATATAAATACCCTGAAAGACTTTCCAGCGCTGCTGGTCATAATTAGCAGGAATAGTATTGATAAATCCGGGAGAAGAACCATTCGTGCTTAGATTAGCAACAAAATAATTGGAGGCATATTCCCAAGCGGATAACATATCTGTTTTTGTACCATTCTGATTGAGATCCACACCATTTACTGTCTCATCATAATACCGAATCAAAGCAGTTTGAACTGCGGTGGAAGGTAATCCTGACTGAATATAAAAAGGATCCTGTTGCGCTGTGCTTGCAGAACTCAGATCAACGGTACCGACACCTACTACTGTAAACGGAGGAATCGTCGTAGCAATCGGCATCAGATACCCACTGGTAGCAGCATAATTCCAGCCACATTGAACTAAAGGCAATGCGGATGGATCTGTCACACTTTGAAACGAATTATCATAAGCAGCTCTTGCATTCAGCGCGGCCTGATAATTCGGATTTGTTGTATTCGCACACAGATTTTTATATACACAATATTCCGGATGTTTGGGTAACAGATCCAAAGCCCACTGCTGATTGAATTGATTCGGATCTTCAGCCATAGCAGCTGTAACTACGCCATTTCCTTCCTGTGTAAAAGCAAATCCCCCAGCCAATAAGTTGGAAATAAAGGTGGTGTTATTGGGCCAATCCGTGCTTACGCCATTATTGTTGTAAAAACCACCCGGACTTAACTGATCCAGCATTTGACTCTTGTAACTGGAACAACGATCGTTTTGTGCCTGATTCTGTGCATTGGTTCCCAAGGCATTACATTGGGTCATACAGGTATTGTAAATGTTGGTCAGATCTGAAGCAGAATAGGTCAAATTCGTAGCTGGATTAATCTGATTGACAAAGGTCTGCTGATAATTGGTGCAATTGGTAATACAACTCAGACCACAGTTTGCAATGGCTTCCTTATAGGTAATGTAGTCTGTAGCAAATGCACTTTCACTGGTATACGTTTTATTATTAAAGGTAACCTGAACAGGAGTTCCTGCCAGGATGCTTGAGGTGAGACTCTGAATCGAAGCAGAGCGGTAATACAATTTTTTGGTAACGGTATATTCACCAATACTATTAAACGTATACGAAAGATTAATAGGTGCATACGTAGCACTTGAACAGGCACTGACTGTGGGTATAAGATCCTGCGTATAATATGGAACTGTAGTAGTCCCATTCGTAATAATAGAAGCACCAGTAGGATCTGTAATGCTAAGCTCAAAGGTATATTCACAATCCAGACAGCCACCATTAAAGGCATCCAGCATACTGGTTAAATTATAATTAAATGTATACGTATTGGGTGTCGTAAGGTTTACGATTTTATCCGTAGAAATACTAACATGATTACTTGGATTAACCGAATTGTTGTGCGACAATTGATATGTCTCACTGGCCCCTCCATAAAGTGTCGTTTGATTATATGGATCGTTAACATTAACTACACTGTTGCTCGGTTGTTCGTTCAATGCCGTGGCAATAACCTTTCCCTCAGGATCCTGATAAGATATACTAACGACCCCATTTGGGTCGATGGTATATGTTTTGGTATAATGCGAAGCATTCCCCACATTCGTTCCAAACATACGATATAGCTCCGTAGAAGATGGAGTAGAATAATACTTCTGTGTAAAATGTTGACCTGATGCCAATGCACCACCTTGAATGGCAGAAATAATACCCACATCAGTTTTCTGTGCAATACGCCCGGTATTATCTGGCGTATAAACGACCTGAGAATATGGATACCCTTGTGCATCCGGAATATAAGCTGCCTGATTTGTTGTCTGAAAGGTATTGGATGGAGAATAATACTGGGAAGCACCGCTGCTGGTAGATAAAGGATACTTATAGTTACTATTATCATATGCCGATTGCTGAGACGTCCCTATTTGATAAGAACCAAATACATTGGCATTGGCCACATAATTCATAGTAGTAGAAACATTATACGGGAAAGGCATGACATTGATGGATGGCCTACCTTCGAAATCGTATTTCGTTTCCGATATCACCACCGTTCCATCAGAGTTCATGGATGTTTGTGACTGACGCCCCCGCATAGATCCATCGGCGAATTCAATATTCTTTTTATACTTTCCGTTTTCAATAAAGACGGTTGTCGTTTGCCAGTTTTTCAGCGGCTCAAAATCGGCGGTATTTACCATATTGGGAATCTGTGCAACCGATGTGGCATTGTTATAGTTCCAGGTTCCTTTGGTTGCAACCTGTGTAGTGGAATTATACGTGACAGCCCGAATCCTGAAATAAATCGTTCCGGAAGAATAGGTATTATGAAAAGTGAAACTTTGATTAGCTGTGGAAACACAAATAGGTTCTTTGAACGTAAAGGGAGATGTCACATCTGTTGTCGATGCCGTAAATGGAACCTGATCGTAACTATCAATATATACCCATTCCAGATCGTAGGACTGTGCACCCGTCACATAATTCCAGGATAGCGTATTCGTATTTGAAAAATTCAGTGTCAGTGCAGTAACCGAATTACCCGCAAAAGGTTCTGTCAGCGTTTGAATCTGAGTCAGCTCCAATACTATATCAGCAGGTACGCTACCAGTAGAAGTAATGCCTGTAATGAATAAAGAAGCCTGCGGATTATTCAGATAGGCATATTGCACATCGTAAAGTGCCACCGCTTCGTATACACTGCTTGTAGGTGCCAAGGAACTAGCATTGCTGATAGTGAGATTGAATGTAGGTACCTGTCCTGCCAAAGTGCCGCTGTTGGTATAGATATTCATACCTAAGTTCAGCGTATAAGTCCAGGCTTGGGCATTGATCAGATCTGATAACTGATTTCGGGTGTATTTCAGACTAACCTTATAGGTATAGACCGGAGCAGCAGCCGTTAATCCAACGGAAGGATCCAGTATGCTTAGCTTTGGAACTGTAGAACTGGGAGTACCAAAACTACTTTGGTTAAGATATTGAACATAGCTACCCTGAAAAGCCCAAGCCTGAATCCCTAGTATCAAAAAGGAGCATAGCATTAAAAATTTATTTCTCATACGGATCATTTATATTGATTGTATAATTTGAAAAAGCACGTGAAGGCACATAAATACCTTTTGAATTTCTTACAATGTATTTGGATATATTAAAATACTCTTCCGAAAAAGGAGTCTTATCATATATATATTCAACAATGGCCTTTCGGTCTTCTTCTTTTTGATTTTTTTTGCGGTAGAAATACTCAATCTTCTCCATCAAAAACGTTTTTTTATTGAAATAATAAATCGTTTTCCTGATTTCATCTCGATCTGAAAATCGCGTGAATTCATAATAATTATCCGTTTCGGAGAAGCGCGCTGAATCAGAGTTTTTAAAATTAGTAGAATCAATTACTGCATTCAATTTATTCTTCATTTTTTTGGCCTCTTTATCTGTAACCGGCCGAATAACAATCTGCTTTTCCTGATGAATAACCATTACCAGCACAGATGAGGTAAACAATAGTTCGGCCTGCCTGTACTTGACATAAAATTCCGGATTCTTTTTGTACACCTCATAAGCCTCCGTACTAAGTGTTTTCTTACCCACAAACACCGTTGAATGTATCTGAATATGGCACTCCTTCATGCCATTTATCGTTTCTGCAATGGAAGCAATAACTTGCTTTTTAGATAATCCCTGTGCATGCACTGAGATCCCAGTAACTAAAACAGCTAGCAGAAAGAATACAGTCCTATATATAACCCGTATGATCATTTTGCTTTTACTTGAGCTTGGGTTTCCTGTATGGTCATAATACCTCTTTCGGTTTCTCTCTTTGTCAGATACAAACTGCCGGATGGATCGTAATAGTAATAGGTAGCAAAATTATTGTTATCCAAAGTAGCTTTTAAGCGGTAATTGGAAGGATCGTATACATAAGAAACCATATTGGATGTATATGGATAAATACGTATATCATCAAAATAACTAGATCCAGGTGTATGTCCGTTTTGGCTATTACCACCATTCAGTGTAATACCAATGGTGGCTGCTCCCGCAGGCATGGTAAATTCACCATAAATTTTAGTCCAGCCTTCTACGGTAACAGGACTGAGACCAAACGTAATATTATCTGCGGTAATGACATTGCCGTTCTGGTCAAAAAACGTGATACCAGCATTGGTTCCGCCAGCAGGATTAGCTGTTGCCCAGCATTCAAAAACCATTTTTGTTCCGGTTGGAATAACAAGTCTTCTCTGTTCAAACGTGCATACTCCAGCGAAAGTAAGTGAATAATTCCCTGTATGAGCAACATTGTTCACAATTACAGGTGCATATGAAGATATACCAGATGTATTCAAATTGAGTGTAGATGTATACGGATTTATTTTAAACTTACCATTACCCATCCAAGGGCCCTGAGCACTCAATGCTGTAGTATTTAGATAAATAAGTGTTTTTGTCGCATCTCCCGGACTGGCCTGTGTACTGGAAACCGTATACCTTCCGGATATATATGCTCCGCTTTTTAGATCCTGACCATCCACATCAGCATATATAATCTGTGTATTGGTGTTATAAGGCATATCAATCACAATCATATTCTGATTTGCCGAAAGAATATTATAATTCGCAAACACATCCATCGTTCTGGTCATGGAAGCAGTATAAAAATTCAGGTTCCCCTTCCCGACATAAGAGCTTTGTAAAGATGGAGTAGTAGCGGGCGATACAACAGGATAATCCTCAAAGCCGTCAAAGCCGATCTGATACACCGAAGCATTCGGGGCTGTAGCCGTCACTTGTGCGCCACTATAGCCAAACAAGACTGCAGAACGATTTCCTAATACGTCAATCTGTTCCTCAGGCGTTCCGGAAGGGAAATAATCGGAGTACATCACCACACGTTTCCAGCGGTTCGGGCAACCTTTGCACAGCGGACTATTGAATTTAAAGATCGGAACATTATTAAAAACACCATCTGTCCTCAAATTTACAGGTGCAGTTTGTGACCTGTTATCAAGATAGGTCCATGTCTCTTTCGGGCGAAACTTGCCGGCAGATCCGTTCAGATATGCTAACAACTGATCAAAAGCAGTGTTGGTGGTTAATAAAGGAATGTTTTTACTTTCAAGAGAATTATTATCCAATGGCTTATTTGGACTGAATACACCTGCACTTACGTTTAATACTTTATTTAACGTATAAGTTTTAAGTGTTAAAGTACCCGGTTTAATGAGGGGTATGTGTGTACAAACCGTAGTACTACCTATTGGCGCATTCAGATTAATAGTATAATTACAAGCGTCCCCACCAGTACAACCAGGAATCCCTTTACTGTAAATAAAATAATGAAACCAAATATAAGCTGTTACATTGGTACCATTTTTCAAATTAACATTTACCTGATAGTATGAATATGTAATTTGAGTATTATTTGTAGTGGGATATAGTCCACCTGTGTAATTAATCGAAGGCGTATTCAAAGAAGCTACTTGTGTTAAGTCAATAGCTATTCCATTGGCATCATAAAAACAAATATCATAGTATTGATTAGATGGCGGGGAAATGAATAATTGTCCAGTACTGCCTCCCGTATTATACATCTTACCAGTTGTAGTTCCATCACATAAGGCCGTGGAGCTGGTATATGCATAATTTGTCCCATAAGCAGTCGAAATGTAAGTATTGATTATACCCAGAAGAACATTCATACAAGGAGCTGGTGTCGCCACAGTTGAACAAGGCACAGAATCCACCGGATACGTATACGTCGGATAACATATTGCAGATGTTCTATTCGCATTATTAGTAGGATCCTGAAGGGCCGTAACAGAGAAAGCGGTTTCGTCAAAATTATTATTAAAGCCCGGATCAAACATTTCAATCGTTAATGTTCCTGTTGTGGTCGGGAAAGATGCTGCAGGGTTTACCGGTGTTATTGTACCAACCCAGTTGGAATTTACCATACCAGCTTGTGATATAACACATAAAATTCTGCTGTTGGGAGTCATATTTATATATGGCTTTGTTCCGGAATAACTCGTAATGAATACCTTATCACCATTCTGAAGCAAGGGTGCTCCCCATGGATTTGTCGATAGGTTTGCATTGTTAATCGTATATGCCATGGATGCATTCGGAACACTATTCGTATTAGCCGTTATCGTATAATTGGAGTTTGTCAAATCAATCTGCAATCGTTGAGACATATACTTCCCGCCCATCGCATTATATTGCGTTACCAGATGAGCCGGCAATTGATACCCATAAACCGGATCATCGTAATTATTGGTTACGGTGCTCAATAAAGGCTGTCCAGTATACGGATCAAACAGGCTATATTTTGTAGTAGTGGTCGATCCCAAATTATAATTGACCACGGATGAAATAATACCACTTTTATGTACAATTTTATTACTCACGGCTGTTCTGCATCTGGAATCTCCAAAATAAAACTGCGGTTGAACAGCAGGATCTATATCAACAAAAAGTTCAGCCGGAGGAAAATAGGCTATAACCATTTCCAGGTTAAAATTACCACCACCCTGAAAGGATACCGTTTCAGATTGACGCATGTCCGTAAAAAACTCAACATCCTGTCCCAGATAATAATTGGAATTTTCAATAACAAGACCCGTATCCCCCAGCAATACAGTTACCTGATTATTTAAAACATAATGATCTATTTCAGGATTGGCGTTTGTTGTAGAAGTCGAACTGGTCGGATTTCCGGAAGTATTATATACAGGCGTAGACTGATAATTATATTGTGTATAGCTTACCGGTTGCGGATTGATATTTCCAAAATTATCCAGACTGTAATTGGTTACTTTTTCCAACTTACCGTGCATATCATTCAATTCAATATAATAGCCCTGCGACATGGTCAGGAAATTTATATCGGTCCGACCTACAAAAGGAATCGGTAAAGGAAGATTGAATGGATGTTCCAGTGTATTGGTATATTTTTCAACAACAGGAAAATCTTTAAACGTATAAAAATTATACGTGACCGCTCCCGATTTTAAAATACCACTTGCAATGGAATATGGATTGTTCGCAATATTGGTATAACTGGAAGCAATACTTTTAACTGTCACCTGACGATAACCGACAGATGCCGCCGGATAATAGGCTTCATTAATCGGAAATTCAACTGTCAATCTATTTTCTTTGCGTAAAGGCACCTTCTGCACATAAGCCTGTGTACTGTGTAAGGGAGATTCATCATTACCAATCTGCGGCTCGTTAGATGCTACCCCACTGCTGATCGTTTTTCCATCCTCATCAATGGTATACGAATACACCTGACCATAATAACTGTTTGCTTCTGCACTGGCTGTCATATTTGACCAGTTATCACTCAACACGATTTGTTTCACCCGGCATCCCCCTCCGATCTTAGTTTTATCCGGAGATTTCAAGCGAATAAACGAACGCGATAAGTCAATATATTCACCAATTTGATTTCCATCACAATAGGCATAGGTACCGGCAAAAACTTTTTTTACCTCTGTAACCGTGCTATAGAGTGACCGAAGTTTTTGCGTTTTATTACCATCATTGGTATTTGGATCTGCGTGCATTCCTCCTATATTCAATAGATACGGTGCCTGTGTCCGTACATGCAACCAGGCGGCCAGTGAAAACGGATGATAAGGTTGTGAATTACCTAGAGTAGCTGTATTAAGTGTGATATAACCTATTGTATTCATGGCAGCACCTGAATTAACTACCCCCATATTACTGGTATTGATATCCGCATAACCTGTCACATAATCTGCGATTTTATTATTTTGATTTTTAGTCGAAAAATTAGTGAAAATATTAAAGTACAATTGATTATTATCGGGGAGATATTTCTGAAGCTCTGCCTGAACGGTTTGGGCCGAGGCCGTTGAGGGTAAGGGATTTTCAAGTGGAAAATATACCTGTAAATCGTTAGTTGAACAATTAGATCCCTTAAAGCCTATAAAATTAGGAATTTGGGCTAAAGTACTAACGGTACTTCCCATACCGGTAATCGGAAACATCTGTGTTGCGGTTTTATTTTGCACATAAGCATAATCATCCGCCTCATAGCTTACACTTATTATGCCTCCGGACGGAAGGGTTATTCCTTTTAAACACCAGACCGAAGCCTGAGTATTCATAGTGGTTCTGAAGGCGAGTGAATCATTCGTAACATCGGTTGCAGATCCTGCATTTGCCAAAGTAGCAGCACTGAATTGAGGAGTATAGGGCGTATTGAAAACAACCGAAGGTACAGCTGTATAAGCGGTACTACTAGGATCATAAGGTCTGTAAGTACCCCAACGATCAAAAGCCTGCTGCTGATATGCTGGGTTTTCAGCAGCAATTGTTTCGTGATAATCAAAAATATAAGGGGAAAGACTCCCCCGGGTATTTTGACCATAGGTAAACCAAAGTTTTTCAAGTGTTAATTTACCGCTTGAAACAGTAGTTGAGTTAAAATTAGGAACGGAACTGCATAAATTATAAGAATACTTAAAATTAACCGTTAATAGTGATGTCCCGGACGTTCCCGCAGATGCTCCTGCTGCGACGTATTGATCCCTAGTATATAAAGTAATCTGATCCAATTCGAAACTGCTTTGTCCGCTTGGTATATTATTATTAACTCCTATTTTATTGTTATCTGTACTGTTTTGTACTTCCTGATAAGCGGAACTTGCATCGTATCTGGTTAGCTGTGAAGAAAAAACGGCTACGTGCGTCTGTGTTTCGGCAGTGGCCAAATGCCAAACTTCTTTTTGGCCATACATATATATACCAATATCGTCTGTTCCGGTAGTATTAGATCCCCTGGAATAATTAGCACCCGTAAACGGCGTTCTCCAGTTATAACTTGGATTGGCACGTGCGTATGAAAATTTCACCCAATATCCAAGGTCACCTGCAGAGGGACCCGTAATACCATCCGCATCAATATAATCAGCACCCAATACAGCTGTTAATAAATAACTATGAGCATATTGAGGTGTCTTAACCCGATTAAAATATTGATTGGTTCCACTGACTTTATAATTAATTCCCTGATTGATTCCACCAGATCCGCTGGGGTTACCTTCGGCGATTGGAATAATGGGTAGGTTTCCCTGATCACTGACACTGAACTGACATTCATACTGGGAAAAATTGTATGCCGGTAAGCCATATACATATTTCATTCCATTCGGATTAGTAGTCACGAATGCTCCTATATGACTTTGAGGCAAGCCGCTTCGTAATGCATCATACGATGCATACGAAGATGAATTTGTTTGATAATTAGCACCGGCAGCCGTAAAATAACTGATATTAAATTCTGCCAGATCCCCACCATTAACGGCACTGATATCGTTATTCTTAAATGGAATGACCGATGTAGTCCGGATTTTACGTTGCGTATTAACAGTAGATTGATTGTAGGTAGTATAATTCACACTGGTTGCTCCAAAAAATCCTGAAATGTTTGAAGCATTCAACATTCCTCCATTGGATGCATCGTTCACATCTGTTTCCAGAGATGCTGATGCCACATGGTCGTTTAGAGATACCCGATAAGGTTCATAGCCTCCGATAGACGCTAATTTAGAAAGCGGTTCAGCAGTCATTTCACCATATACCTTAAAATAAGACGGTTCGTATACTGCATCATTGATTGAAAAAGGATTCGTTCCACTGAAACCGGCAAAACCCGGATTACCATTACCATTTATAATTGAAAAATCATTATCATTTATCCAGGCACCGCTGGTGGTCGTAGAATAATTTACATTAAGATCCATTCCAAAATGGAAAAAATCTACAGGACCAAAATCAGTCATAGCAAATTCACCACCTAAACTCCCACCCCAGCTCTGGGATTGATTATTATCATCGTATATAATTCCCAAATCGGAACGTTGCGGGCGATACATCGCCGACATACCTTGAGCATTGGCTGTATAGACATCCTGTGTTAAAAATGGAGCGGGTAAGTATGGAGTATTTTTCAGAATCTGTCCATCCTGGGAACGATTATAATCGATCATGTTTTGTTGTGAGCCGTCATTCTGCATATTTAAATATCCAAACGCAGATTTTGAAATGGTTTTATCGCGGATATACTGTGTCGTAAAAAAACCTGAAATACCTAAATATAAATATTGATCGGCTACATCCTGACCGGACATGAAAGAGATCGAAATATTTCTGGACTGAGTAGGGGTAGTAATTCGTGGTACATAAGAAGGTGTCTCAAAACCATATGAAGCCCCTAATACAGTGTATTGATTTTTCCAGTGACCTTTATTATCACTTTTAAGATCGCTTTCGTTTTTTGATGCATCCCCTTTTCGTGTAAATGATCCTGCTCTATATTTTGACACATTAAAATTCATTCCGGACAAACCTGCATTTGAATTATAGGTTGTACCAATAGAAACCGATTTATCATAATTAGTTGTACGCTGCGACAGTCCTATCGATGGATTAAAGCCAATACCCTCCTGACTATTCAGTGATAATCCCAAACCAACTGACATCGTCATATCATTGGAGTTACCGATGGAATAATTTGCAGAAGGATCAAGAGAATAACCAATACCGTTATAACTATTGTAAAAGATCGACACGTCCAGACCTAGCCCGATACCAATTGTCGGATCAAATCCAAAGGACTCGGTTCCAAACAACTTATGAGCAGATCCTCCCAAACCATACGTATAATTTGTCAACATATCGGTTTGACGTGTAATTTGATCCCCGTTAAAATCATCGGGTAAGCCACGCATTTCACGGTTTAAGGCCCCGGGGTTAAGTGTCCAACCCAACCCAACCCAAGAAGCCTCTTGATCCAATCCTATTCCGGAATTATATGCCAAATTAAATGGATAACCTCCATTAGGTCCAGGCAATTCAAATAAAGGAATATTATAACTGAAATCCCCGGTAAATAAATTTACCATATCAGTCGTATTAGCCGGTTTAAAGGATTGAACTTCGGGCTGTGAAGGACCGGAAGTTAAAGCCAATGCCAGCGTTGGAAAACAAACCTGAGAAATAAGACTTGTTACCATAAAAGATACCAGACATCTTACCAGAAAACTATTTCTCAATGCATTCATAAAAACGTAAATAAAAACGTAAATAATTATATAAGTAACTTACAGCTCTACAACCGGCTGATCGCTTAATTCTTCTTTATCAAATGTAAAATTAACCTGTCCAGAAGGCAGATATTCCGAATCAATAATCAGTTGAACATCCTGATCCAAAGTCTTTACATTTTTATCAAAACCCACTAAAAAGGTTTTTGCATTATTAACTGTATAAAACCGCTCAAAATGAAACAGAACAGGACTCAATTTTTGACCTGATTTTTCCAATGAAAGAAAAATGTCTTTCTGAAACTGAAATTGAAAATAATATAAAACAGCTTCTATCTGCTCCGGCCCAGCCACCCCTACTAAAGGGTCTCCTCCATTGATACCTTTTAGAGTTATACTTACAAAGAACAAGGAATCGTATTTTTGTCTTAAACTATCCAACAAATCAGGAGAGACAACATCCTCCAATTCACCTGATTTACACAATATATAATCGGCCGGCCTATACTGTACATCCAACTCAATATCGCCTAACTGCTTTACCTGATGCAGATAATGATCGGTATCTTCTATCCAATGAACGTATTCAACTGGTTTCATTTTCTTTTTATGAGAACAACCAATAATACACGTAATCAACGTACAATAGACAAAAAGCTTTTTCAATGTTTTCCGTCAAATTGTTGATTGATATATTTTATAACCGGTTCGGTAACATTGTATGTTGTATCTGCATACATTAAACTACCTGTACCATTGGCACCATGAATAAATGTATAGCCTTCTTCCTTACCGTAATCCTTTATATATTGATTAATCTGAACCCATAATGCCTGCTGTGCCTGTTGAAATTCAGTGTTATTCTCAGACTCATATTCTTTCAGTAAACGTAGATATTCGTTTCGCTTAGTTTGTACCTGAACTTTTTGCTGTTCCGAAAGAGCTCCCTTTAAACTACCTTCATATATCTGAATGACAGCCTTTAATGAATCCAGTTCATGCTTTTGTTCCTGTTGTTTCTTAACAAATTTAGCCTCGACTACTTTGGTACCTTTATAATCACTGAAGACCTTATCGGTATATACAAAAGCAAATTTATTATCACTAGAATGTTTGCAACAAACAAAGCAACCAACAAGCCATGTACTTATTAAAACAAGTATTATTTTTTTCATTGAATTAAATCAAAACCTCCGTTTAAAAATCAAATAGCAACATATTTAAAGCGCAGGTATTTTTTTTCACCTTTCTCGCCTGTAACAACCAACAAATAATATTGACCTGCTACATAATTATATCCAATCAGATTCAGTACAAGATAATTCAGTCCGTATTGTTTGGTAATAGAAGGTGCAGCCATCACTTGATTTTGAGCATTATAAATCGTAAAATTCAATGCTTTACCCGATGTAATATTGTATTTTTCTTCGTACTTAAAACCAACCAAGGAGTTAACAGCTATATAATATGCATCATCCAGTACTTCTTCCAATTCGGCATAATTGGCAGTAGCAGGGACATTAATATATCCTAAAAAATAATTCGATGGATTGTTTGTGTTATCTGCCTGAATAACCTGAAAACCAGCTGTCAAATCAATACTTGTAGGATCCCTATATACAACGGTTGATGGTTGAGTACCCATATCCACAACAACTGGAGTTGGAGTCCAAACTCCGGGACCTTGATTAACAGCTGGGGCTTGACCGAAAAGAATTATATTCCCACCACCGACAATAAATATCAAAATATATCGTAGCATACAGAAATTATTTTCTTTTCTTCGACTGCTTAGCCAATAAGGCAACCTGCTGTGCCAGCAATTCATTTTGTTTTTTAAGCAGTTCAATCTGCACTTCCTGATTGCTAAGGTTTTTATTCTGCTCAATCACATATAAAGTAAGTTCTTCCACTTTTTTCAAAAGAAGACCGCTCATTTCACCGCTCATTACACCTTCTTCTTCAACTTGCTTAGCACTTGGGATATCCGGTAAGTGACTGTTCTGATTAATATATTCCTGCAAGGAATCAAGTGCCATTAATTTGTACCCCGGTTTCAAAACATAATCATACCAACCATTGCTTGCTTTTAATTTTATTTTCAATTCTTCGCACATTATTTTACCCTGAACTAACAGATTGTACCCCGCAGGAACCACGTTTGTTGAACCCGGTGGAGTAAAGCCAATGGCAACATAATTGTTATTCTGAGTACTTCCCGTTGTCATGGAATTTGTACCTAATGGATTCAATACCAATGGACCAGAGGATGCCTGAATCCAGGAGTAGTCGGTTGCGTTGTTAGCTGTATTATTACCCACAGCCCCCATACTAATGCCTGTTTTTGTAAGAGATGGAATACCTGAATTTGAAACCTGTATATTACCTGTCTGAACGTGCAGTAAGGAAGTAGGTGCAAAGCTATTGATACTTGATGCATATGGGAAACTACCAATACCTACAAAACCACCACTTAAAGCTTGAAAATACATAGGAGCACTAGTTGTTGAACTTGAATAATTATAACCGTCAATATAATTTTTAGCTCCATAGACATTAGCATTCGTAAAAAGCAACCTGGCAGTATTGGTACCACCAGATTCAAAAATAACTGTTGAGCCACCTGAACTATTTGGGTTTACAACATGCAAATAAGCACCAGGACTTATATTATTTATACCTACACTTCGGTTTGGAGCATTGAATGTAACAAACTCGTTCCCATTTGTTCCACCAGAAACAGTATACCCATCGTAAAACCCGAATCTGGAGTTGGTATTAACCCCTACATTGAAAGAAAAAATCCGGGAACTACCTGATACATAATAACCAAGACCATAGGGATTAACGGCATCGTCAAATATACTCAATCTCAAAGGATTGGTCCCAGTCGTATAGGGGCCAAAAGATAAAGGTGTCGAAGGAGTTGCATAAGATCCAATTGAAATATATCCATTTGCATTATTTGCATTACCATTGATCCTCATTCTAACTATAGAATTTGTGAAAAAATCCAGACCATCTTGATTGCCGTTGCTATTGGAAACTCTATTTGATAAGATACCTTCACCGGAACTCGAACCAAACCTTAAAACGTTCGTCGAACTTGTAGATCCATTACAAGCACTGCTAGGATCCGGGTTTAACTGAGCATTAATTTTTGTAACAATAGAACTAAAGATCAAAAAACTTAAAATATACTTTTTCATAGCATAAAATTTTACGACGCAATTATATCAAATTATGTGATTAAAAACCAAAATTGTGTATTATTTAAATCATACTGTTATTCACAATTGAACTATTTAATTATTTAGTTGAACTATTCAGAATAATTGTTTATATGCATTTTAACAATTTCAGATTCAACCAATACAGTAAACCAAGATTCCATTTTTTATATAATATTATGACTCAAAAAACTGATTTCGTTACACAAAAACTTCAATTATTTTTTTCCATTGAAGCGTTATACCTTAATTTTTTTGATTATGCATTAGGTAACTAACATTGTAACACAGCTAGAATAAATATCCAGAACTTAAACACACCGACAATGATAGTAGTATTTAAAGCAGTCTTACAGCATCTTCCTTTCACATTTTCTTATTACCCGTATTTACTCCGCCGATATCCTGCATTTACTTCGCGTATAAAGCGTATTTATTCCGCATATATTCCGTGTTTTATACCTATTTGTCTTAATCTGCAAACTCTTCATGAGGGTGAAGAGTTTGCAGAAAATCATGATTTACCTTCTTCGATAATTATGTATATTTACTTTTTGAGTACAGTAATTTATGAGTGATTATACGAATAGCGAATACACAAACAACGATCCTGAACTGGATGGAAAATTCCTGGGATCTGTTTCAAAGGATTTTGTAATCGTTTGTGATACAATAAAAGAAGCTGCTTATCAGCTTAAAGTACGTGGATTATCGGATTATCCAATCTTCCCGATCTGTAAAGCAGAACTCCCAATCGGACAATTATTATTGGGAAAACACGAAGTTGCCACTGCCTGGAACTATTATATTTCCACTGCCGATGAGTTTCAGCAATTAGGCATTATTGATGCCGATAAACTGGATGTATTTCAATCAACTTATAAAGACCCCGAAGAGTTTTGCTGTCTCTTTGTAGTAGATAAAGAGTTTACGAATTTTTTGTTTATTCCATACCCGGAAGACTAACGTCTCCAAATTCAAAAAAAACAAAAGACAAATTCCAAACGGATAAAAATAGAAAGACCGACAATAGAAGATTTATTAGATTTTCTGCTGCCGGTCTTAAAACTTATTACTTAACACTTAAAACCTTCAAAAATGATTCCACCCCTGCGCCTTTATCGGAACCAGGTGCTCTCCCTTTGTATAAACATTTACACCTTCCTCAACAGGTTTCATATAACCTATAATTGAAATATCCGGATGATTACGAATTTTTTCATAGTCGGCCTGTGCGATGGTAAATAAAAGTTCATAGTCTTCTCCCCCACTCAGCATTACTGTTAAGGGATCCAAGTCAAACTCACGGGCTGTTTCATATGTCATCGGATCGATCGGCAGCTTATCTTCATAGATATACGCACCTAAACCGGATTCTTTACAAATATGTAATACTTCAGAAGCCAGACCATCCGATACATCAATCATCGATGTCGGTTTAATTCCCAATGCTTTCAGACTCTTGATCACATCCATCCGGGCTTCTGGTCTTAATTGTCTTTGAACAATATAATCTTTACCAATCAATTCAGGCTGCATTTCCGGATTTGCCAGATATACCTGTTTTTCTCTCTCCAATACCTGCAGACCCATATAAGCACCTCCCAGATCACCTGTCACACATATCAAATCATTTACCTGTGCTCCGTTTCTGTAAACAATACTATCCGGCTCATTATAACCCACTACTGTAACAGAAAGCCCTAAACCACTCCGGCTGGATGTTGTATCACCTCCTACCAAATCAACAGCGTATTTTTCACAGGCCAATTTCATGCCTTTATAAATTTCTTCAATTGCTTCTACCGAAAAGCGGTTACTTAATGCCAGTCCGACTAATATATGGGAAGGAATTCCGTTCATAGCGACAATGTCGGATACATTAACGGCAACCGCTTTATAACCCAAATGCATTAAAGGTGTATAGGAAAGATCAAAATGTACACCTTCCATCAGCAAATCGGTAGAAATAAGTTGAACATTATGATCCGGAATTCTGCAAACGGCGGCATCGTCCCCTATTGATTTGATAACATTGGATGATTTGGGTAGTAAAAAGCCCTTTAATCGTTCAATCAGTCCAAATTCTCCAATTTCTGATAATTCCGTTCGTTTTGCCGTTGTCATTTATATTTACTTATAAGAATATTTTTTATAACTTTGATTATACAAAGCAGAAGTATAAAATTATGAAAAAAATAGCATTGTTCCTTATACTGAGTATTTCAGTAGCGGCATTTACCAGCTGTGTGCATCAAAGCAAAAAATGTAAGCAGTCTGCCAAAAGAATCAAGAATATGAGAAAAAACCCTAATTTCAAGGTTTAATTATCTTGTTTCTCTATGAAAACAGTTAAATCAGCATTATGTATCGCTCTTGTATCTTTGCTTATCGTTTCTTGCGTTCATGCAAATAAAAAATGTAAGCAGGAACATAAAGCAGCGAAGAAGAAAGGTACATCCGGCTGGAGGTACTAACAACCATTCATTTAAAAAGCACTTTTCAAAAAAATTAGCCTATATTAAAATAGGCTGAGTTTTAGAATAGTGCTTTTTTATTTGATTTAATTTGCAAATGTCTATATATTTTAAGCTTAGACACATCATTCTTTTCTAATTTTGTATGTTTGTACAGAACTGAATGAATATAATTCTTGTTAAAACAGGAAGAAATTAAATAAGATATGATCACAATTACAGATAAAGCCAAAAACCATGTAGCAGATCTTCGTCAACGCGAAGGGCATGGGGATGATTATAATATTCGTGTTGCAGTAAAAGGCGGCGGTTGCTCGGGCCTTATGTATGATCTGCATTTCGATAACAAAATTGACCCAGCAGATCAGGTATTTGAAGACAAGGGGGTAAAGATATTGGTAGATAAGAAAAGTCTTTTATATCTGTTGGGTACTACGTTAGACTTCACTGACGGACTAAATGGTAAAGGATTTCATTTCGTGAATCCAAACGCTTCCAGAACATGTGGCTGCGGAGAAAGTTTCTCGATATAATATTGAAATAAGTGAATAATAAAAAAGCTCTTGGTTAAATACCAAGAGCTTTTTTTATTATTCTAATAGTAACAATGCATTTAATGTTCTAAATCCTCATCATTTTTATTCAACCAACGCAATTCATATAAATCTTTACGACGTGTTTCCATATTCCGAACAGAGCCAAATTTACGTTGGCGCTTTAACAAATCCAGATCCAGATCCGCAATCAAAGTAGTCTCTGTATTTGCAGTTGCTTCGGCCAATGTTGCATCATGCGGAAATATAAAATCCGATGGTGAATAAATACCTGATTGAGCATACTGAATATCCATATTCTCAACACCAGGTAAATTACCAACACTTCCTGAGATAGCAACGTAACATTCGTTTTCAATCGCTCTGGCTTGTGCACAACGCTGTACGCGAAGGAAAGCACTTTTGGTATCTGTCAGGAATGGAACAAAAATAATGTTCACGCCTTTATCTGCGAGCATCCGTGATAATTCCGGAAATTCAATATCAAAACATATCAATATAGCGATCTTACCTGCATCTGTTTCAAATACTTTTAACTTATCACCACCTTGCAAACCCCAGTAATTGGCTTCATCCGGAGTAACGTGTAATTTATATTGATAATCCCAAGTACCATCTCTTCGGCATAAATACGATACATTATACAATCCATCATCCTCGTATTTCGGCATACTCCCCGCTATAATATTGATATTGTAGGAAAGTGCCAATTCCATCATCTTTGCACGGATTTCCTCAGTATATTCTGCCAAAGCTCTTACCGCATCTGATGTAGAATCCTGATTGTATTTGGCCATCAAAGGTGCGTTGAAGAATTCAGGAAATACACAAAAATCCGCCTTATAACCGGAAACAGTATCAACAAAAAACTCAATCATTCTGTATAGTTCATCAACCGATGCCATGTTACGCATTTTCCATTGCACAAGTCCAACACGCACCAACGATTTATTCCCACCAAATAAGGATTCTTCTGTTTCATACAATGCATTCTTCCACTCCAGTAAAGCTGCATATGCTTTTGAATCTGTATCGTCCGGCAGATATCCTTGAATAATTTTACGCAAGTGAAAATCATTCGCCAATTGAAAAGTTAATACTGGATCAAATATCTCCTTCTTTTTAACTTCCTCTATATACTGACGAGGGGTTAATTTCTTAGCGAAATTTTTATAACCCGGAATACGGCCACCAACAATAATCGCGCGAAGATTCAATTTTTCACACAATTCTTTTCGCGCATCGTACATCCTTCTGCCCAAACGCATTCCCTGAAAATTAGGGTGTACAAAAATATCAATACCATATAATGTATCCCCATCCGGATCATGATTTGAAAGCATACCGTCTCCTGTAATTTGTTGATAGGTATGTTTATCACCGTATTTAGCATAATGAACAATTAAACTAAATGCAGCTGCCACCACTTTCCCATTATCTTCAATACAAATCTGTCCTTCAGGAAAATGTTTTAAATGCGAGCGAAGCTCTTTTCTGGTCCAGGGTCCGCCAATATCTGAATAAACAAACTCCATGATTTCGTATATATCATCGTAATCGCTTTGCTTGATATTTCTGATTTTAAGTCTGTGTTCGGATGATACGCTATCTTTTTCTTTTGACCTGGCCATTGTTAAACGATTATTATATTTTGCTTCTAAATTAACTATTAAAGTGAAAGTAAATTTCAGTTTATGTTAATTAAATATTGTTTTTATACAAATTGAATCCTTTTCATCAAAAAACACGTCACATAAAAAGTAAGTGATGCAAACTTGTCACAATGTAAATACTATAAATAATCCAACAAAAAATATAAATTATTGGCAATAAGTTACTTTTTTGCTATCTTATGTAATTAAAAAGTATGTATAAATAGCTAAAGTTTGCAAAAGCATGATGCTAGACACATTTCTATGAAAGATTATAAAAAAATCATTATTAAAGTATTCAACATTACGTTTTTACTAACGTTTCTATACACTGCTTCCAACGCACAGATAAAATCAGAGCCTACTGATTTTATGGCTGATATATTGATTGTAAAAGTAAAACCAGCATATGTAACTTATTTTAAAAACCAGGATGATATTGATCGTTTGAACAAATCGATTGCACCCTTGAAAATTGTAAAAATAACTCAGCAATTTCCAAATAGTAAGGCCCCAATTAAAAAAGGACAAATAGATTTAAGCCGTATTTACACAGTTAAAATAGCGGGGATTGATAAAAGTGCATTAAAAGGTCTAGCAAATAAACTGAAGTCTTATCCGTATTTTGAATACGTTGAAGTTAAATATATAGAAAAACACCAGGCAACAATGTTTGTGCCCAATGACCCTAATGCTGCTATCAATAATAATCAACGTTATCTTTCAAGAATGCAGGCCTATGAAGGATGGGCCATTGAGCAAGGTGATACGAATGTAATTATCGGTATTGTTGATACTGGAGCAGATATATTTCATGAAGATATTAAAAATAATATTTCATATAATTATGCTGACCCAATCAACGGTATTGACGATGATAAAGACGGATACATTGACAATCATTATGGCTGGGATCTGGCAGACAATGATTATAACCCGGAAGTTGTAGGTGCTTTTCATGGTGCTGAAGTAACGGGTATTGCAGGTGCAACTACAAATAATGGAATTGGGTTGGCCGGAGTCGGTTTTAATTCCAGGATCCTTCCTATCAAAACCGCACCCGACAGCAGTGATGCAATAACCATGGGCTATGAAGGAATTGTTTATGGTGCAGAACATGGCTGTAAAGTAATGAATCTATCTTGGGGCGGCACGAATAGTTATTCAGCCTACAACCAGGACGTTATCAATTATGCTGCCTTAACTTGGGATGTATTAATTCTTGGAGCCGCTGGAAATACAGATGAGGAAGCAGATTATTATCCTGCGGCATACGATAACGTTTTATCTGTTATGGCTATGGACACTATATATTCTCCATCAGCAGGAGAATATATTGAAACCAGAGCAAACTTCACAGACTGGTATTGCTGTTTTAAAGCAACGTATGCCCACTCTGTTGATATTGGCGCACAGGGCATGCATGTTTATTCTGTTGATCCGGGCAATAAGTACATGAATGGAGATGGTTCATCTTTTGCAACACCTATTGTTGCTGGTGCTGCCGCTATTGTTCGGGCGCATTTCCCACAATATACTGCTCTACAAGCTGCAGAATTATTGCGCGTTAACGCTGATGTTATGGATACATTTCCTGAAAATGCCTTATACAAAGAAAAAATGGGCAAAGGTAGAGTTAATTTATACAAAGCGCTTACCGGTACAAACTCGCCTGCCGTCAGAATGATCAATGACACTGCATTTACAAAGTTTGGAGCAGACTTATTAACGGGTGATACGGTTTTATTAAGCTGTGATTTTATAAATTATCTGGGACCAACCAGTGCACTTACCATTAACCTTTCAACGACTTCACCGGACATTCAAGTACTGAATGCAAACTATAATGCTGGTGCAATAGGAACGTTACAGCAAAAAATGAATAACGCAGCACCATTCACATTTGTGATTTTACCAAGTGCTTCAAGTAATGAGATTGTAGAATTCCGTCTGGGTTATGTCGACGCAGCTACAGGATATAATGATTACCAATACTTCAAGATTTCAATTAACCCACCCTATGTAACATTATCTACAGACAGCATAAAAACAACCATTACAGCTAATGGACGATTTGGGTTTAATGATGTTAACGATACCCAAGGAGTTGGTTTTATCACAAGCGGTACAAACATTCTCTATGAAGGTGGATTAATGGCTGGTTATGGAAGCAATAATGTTTCAGACTGTGTCAGAGGTTATCCGGCAGGAAATCCGGATCTTGACTTTGAGCCTATTATCAATCCAAAATTTATAACAAATAAAAATGTTTACGAAGACGTTAACTGTTCTTTCAATGATTCGATGAATGCATACCCTTTAGGAATTAAGTTTTTACAGAATTCATTTACTATCAATACAAGTGCTTTTGAAAAAACAGTCTTTCTGGAGTATAAGGTCATTAATCAATCGAATATGAATTGGGATTCTATTTACGTTGGCCATTTTATAGATTGGGATATTCAGAATTATGCAACTAATAAGGCCGATTATGATTATACCAATCGATTGGGTTATGCTTATAATGTTGGTGCAGGAGGCCTATATGCCGGTATAACTTTATTAACAAAACAGGATGTGAATTATTATGCGATGGATAATATCCTCGTTGGAGGAAATAATATTAATCCCAATGCAGGATTCTCTGAATCTGAAAAATTCACGACTCTTTCAAGCGGTATTGGCAGACCTCAGGCTGGCACACAGCCTACCGGAAATGATATTTCAATGGTGATGGGCGGACGTATTAACCATTTAAACATTGGAGATACCGCAGTGATTGCCTTCGCACTTGTTTCGGGTAACTCACTCACTGATTTGCAAACCTCTGCTGCTAATGCGCTAGCAAAATTTATTCAGTTAAATACTGGACCAAAGCCGAATGCACAGGTTCAGACACTTTGCTACAAAGACACAGCTACATTTGTTATCAGTCCTGACCCTGGAAAAAAATTCAACTTTTATGATACTATTCCAGCACAAAATATTGCTCCCGTTCATACAGGAAATACCTATACATTGCTAGATGTTTCCAAACCGGATACGATATATATTACTGATACGGATTCGCTATATGAATCGGCATATGCAACATATATTATAAGCAATGCACAGGCTCCAATTGCTAATTTTGTTGTAACTCCTGCAACTGCTAATACAACAACCTATTTCTTTAATACAAGTAATCCGTATAAAACGCTGCAATGGTTCTTTGGAGATGGTAGTCAGGTTTCCGGAATTACAAATCCTACACATGTTTATACATCAGCAGGCAGTTTTCTTGCTATGCTGGTTGTCACAGATGGCGGAGCTTGTTCGGATACGATGAAACAGCTTATTACTGTTGGCATAAACACCGGAATTCTTAATGGAACAACCCAATCGAACAATATCCATGTCTACCCTGTTCCAGTACAGAATACATTGCATCTTGATGTTGAAACAATTGATTCAAATCCAATAGCTGATGTATATATTTACAATACACTTGGACAAGTCGTATATCAGCAAAACAATATTGTTATACAACACAAGGATAATATATTTGACATATCGCAACTTAGTCCGGGATTATATTTTATTGAAGTCAAAACTCAAACTCAGGATCAAACCCTGAGATTTATTAAAGAATAAAAAACTTATTATGAATGATTTTATCTACGCCGATATTGTTACGATTGGCGATGAAATTTTATATGGTCAGATTACCGATACAAATTCTCAATGGATCAGTGCAGAGTTAGATAAGCTGGGAATCAAAACCCGTCAGAAATCCTCTGTAAGTGATAAGGCCGATGAAATCATTCGTATTCTTTCGGAAGCTTCGGATCGTTCTGATATCATAATCATTACAGGTGGTTTAGGACCAACCAACGACGATATTACAAAGAAAACACTGTGTCGTTTCTTTAACACAGAATTAATTTGGAATGAAGATGTGCTGCAAGATGTGACCGATTTTTTCACCAAACGCGGAAGAGAAATTTCTGACATTAATAAACAACAGGCACTTGTACCTGCTAATTGTGACGTATTGAAAAACACACGCGGTACAGCACCCGGTATGTGGATCGATACGAATAACAAGGTTTACATATCCTTACCCGGAGTACCGTATGAAATGAAAGGTATCCTGAGTGATTATGGTTTTGAAAAACTGAAAAAAAGATTTCAGACACCTAATATTGTTCATCGTATCATTAAAACGGCTGGTATTGGAGAATCTATGCTTGCTGAAATGATTGTCGATTGGGAAGCTAAATTACCTGCGCATATTGGATTAGCTTATCTTCCTTCAGCTGGTGAGGTAAAATTGCGTTTAACTGGAAGTGGCGATAATGAGGAGTTTCTAAAGCAGGAAATTCAGGAACAGATAACGTTGGTATTACCTCTGATTCATAAATATGTTTATGGCTATGATGAAGACCGCCTGGAAACAGCCGTTGGTAGAATCCTAAAAGAGCAAAACAAAACACTTTCTACTGCAGAAAGCTGCACAGGAGGTTATCTGGCACATTTGATTACATCTGTCCCGGGAAGTTCTTCCTATTACAAAGGATCAATTATCGCTTATTCAAATGATGTAAAAACAAGCTTACTGGATGTTCCATCAGGAATACTGACAAAATATGGTGCCGTAAGTGAAGAAACCGTGAAAATAATGGCGCGGGAAGTCCGAATCAAATTAGGGACTACTATTGGTGTGGCAACAAGTGGTATTTGCGGTCCGGATGGAGGAACAGAAGAAAAACCTGTTGGAACTATTTGGATTGCTTATGCAGATGAAAATCAGATCATCACAAGAAAACTTCAATTGGCAAATATCCGGGAAAATAATATCCGAATGACTGCTTTGGCCATACTGAATATGATTCGTCACCAGCTTAATCCAGAGACAATTTTATAAATTATTCATTCAGAGTATTTTGTTAAGAAGGCAGGGAATGCGCAAAAAGGGTGTGACTTAATAAAAAAATAGTATTTTTGTAGCTTATAACATATCATAATTGCGTCATTCATGGCTCTGGTAGAATTGGTGATGCCCAAAATGGGTGAAAGTGTAATGGAAGGTACGATCTTAAACTGGCTCAAAAAGCCCGGAGATCGCATCCAACAGGATGAGTCTGTTTTGGAAGTAGCTACAGATAAAGTAGATACTGAAGTCCCCTCCCCTTTCAGTGGTGTTTTGAAAGAAATACGTGCCAACAAAGGTGAAGTCATTCAGGTAGGTTCTGTTATTGCAATTCTGGAAACGGAAGCACATCAGTCTGCAGAAGTTAAAACACCTGCCATTACACCTGTTACAGTACAAAAAGAAGCTGTTAAAAGTACACAAGTAACTGAAAATAAAACTATCAGTCCTGTACTTGCTCATTCCAATGGTGGAAATGGCAACCGCTTTTATTCCCCATTGGTATTAAATATAGCCCGTCAGGAAAATATATCCATGTCCTTGCTGGAAACAATTGCAGGAACAGGTAAAAACGGACGTGTTACCAAGCACGATATTTTCAGCTTTCTGGAAGATACTAAATCCGGAAAACAGGCTCCTGTTACAGAAGAAAAACAACCTTCTAAAATTCAGGAAAAAGCCGTTGCAACAGAAGCTGCCCCTCAGGAAACCGCATATGTAAACAAACCTGCTGCTTCTTACGGAGGCAATACGGAAATCATTCAGATGGACCGTATGCGTAAGATGATTGCAGACCGTATGGTGGAATCCAAACGAATTTCTCCGCACGTTACTTCTTTTGTTGAAGCCGATGTAACCAATATTGTATACTGGAGAAATCGCTGGAAAAATGATTTCATGGAACGTGAAAACGTGGCATTGACCTATACGCCGATATTTATTGAAGCCGTTGTTAAGGCCATTAAAGATTATCCAATGGTGAATATTTCCATTGACGATGATAAAATAATTTTACGCAAAGATATCAATATTGGTATAGCCGTGGCCTTGCCGAATGGTAATTTAATTGTACCGGTTATTAAAAATGCAGATCAATTAAACATTGTTGGCTTAACAAAAAAAGTAAACGATCTGGCGAAACGTGCCCGCAACAATAAGTTAACTGCCGATGATTTAACAGGTGGGACATACACGGTTTCAAACGTTGGTTCCTTTGGAAATCTAATGGGTACACCTATCATTGTTCAGCCTCAGGCAGCTATTCTGGCTTTGGGAGCTGTTGTTAAAAAGCCAGCCGTTATAGAAACCCCTCAGGGTGATACATTAGGTATACGTCATATGATGTTCCTGTCACACTCCTATGATCACCGCGCCATTGATGGTTCATTGGGTGGTATGTTTGTTCGCAGAGTAGCAGACTTTTTAGAAAACTTTGATGTTAATCGTAAGATTTTTGTTTAAGCATGAATTATTTCCTTTATACATTTAAAATAGTTAAACCGTTTTAAAACTGAAGAGTATGCACGCTGATATTGAAAATACACTCGCTAATCCTATTGAATTTAAGACAAGCTATTATTTTAAAACAAGTTGGGATTTATTCTGGAAAGCACCCTGGATGTTTATTGGCGCTACAGTTGTATGGCTGGTAATAACCTCCATATTATCGATTTTCCCTATCGTAGGACAGTTTGCGTCATTAGTACTCCATTCAATCGAAATAGCTGGTTTTTATATTGTCGTTCAGAAATTTATAAATAAAGAAGCTATTGATTTCAATGATTTCTTTGGTGGATTTAAGCTGGCAAATAAATTAATTATTCCTTATATATTAAGTGTATTTATAATTGTTGCCGGATTTTTCTTTCTTGTTATTCCGGGCATTTATCTTTCTGTTGCCTATATATTGGTCATTCCAATTTCTTTATACTATGATGAAGATGTTTGGAACACATTAGAAGCAAGTAGAAAAATTGTATCAAAAAACTGGTTTTCATTCTTTGGCTTTCTCATACTTTTGTTTTTTTTCAATGTTCTGGGAGCATTATGCCTATTGGTTGGACTTCTTGTAACCATTCCTGTTTCAATAATTTCAACATATATCGTATTTAAAGATATTCTTAAGCCATCCGGCTCTGATGATACGTATTTTCAGGATGCTGAAATTTTAGATTCTCACATATAAATAAGAGCTATTCAAAATGAAGCCTTCGGCAAATAAAGAGACATTATTTCCCGAAGGCTTCATTTTTGAGTGGCAATTGCATTCCTTCTGAAATTATAATTGCATTCATATTTTAATTTAGCTACATTTGTAATGGCAGACTGGTACGACCAGCTCCTGTGAACCTCCCCAGGTCCGGAAGGAAGCAAGGATAAATGGTTGTAGCGGTGCGATATTCAGTTTGCCTTTTTTTCTTTTTTTTTAATGAGAATCTGTTCCTATCTTACGAATTCATTTACTATTCCTATTTCACATAAAACTTATTTATATGGAAATAGTGTTGAAATGAAACCATTTCATTCTAATAATCGAATACGTTTAAAAAATTACCAAAAAGTATGAAGTTCTTTATTGACACAGCCAATCTTAACGAAATCAGAGAAGCTCAGGAATTAGGTGTATTAGATGGCGTTACTACCAACCCTTCATTAATGGCAAAAGAAGGAATTAAGGGAAAAGATAATATTTTTAAACATTATAAAGCTATTTGCGATATCGTTGATGGTGATGTAAGTGCAGAAGTAATTGCCACCGATTACCATGGAATTATTGAAGAAGGCGAAGAATTAATCACTATTGATCCCAAAATCGTTGTTAAAGTTCCAATGATTAAAGATGGAATTAAAGCCATCAAATATTTCTCTCAAAAAGGAATCCGCACCAATTGTACACTTGTTTTTTCATCTGGTCAGGCTTTATTAGCGGCCAAAGCTGGTGCAACGTATGTATCCCCATTTATAGGTCGTTTGGATGATATTTCTCAGGATGGTATGGATCTGATCGCTCAGATTATTAATATTTACAGAAATTACGATTATCAGACTCAGGTTCTTGCTGCTTCGGTTCGTCATACCATGCACCTGATTCAGTGTGCAGAATATGGTGCTGATGTGGTTACTTGTCCGTTAAATGTAATTACGTCTTTACTAAAACATCCTTTAACTGACAGTGGTCTTGAGAAGTTTTTAGCCGACTTTAAAAAGGTAAATGGTTAAATCCATTCAAAAACATTGGTATTACGTTGCTGATAAAGTAAATTCGTAGTAAAGAAAGAAGCATTCAGATCTGTTGTATAATGGAAGAAGACATTTTCGTAAAAAATATTTTTGGCTCTGATATGTATATTATCAAAGTCAAAGGGAAAGCGAAAATTCCTGATTATATACAGCTCAGAGATGAGAACATGGTTTTAGTAGCTTATTTCAGAGCCGATAGACCGTTGAAACTTTTAAAAAAGTTCGGACTGGAAGGGAAAGAAGAATACTTTAACCAGCTCATCAATGATTTGCCCTTTGGTAAATTGCAAAAACTTTCTTTTTAAATTAAGACATGTCATTTTCTAACGAACCTGTTTTAGAATTATCAAAAGCATCCATTTTCCAGGAAGGTAAATTGATTCTGGATGATATTTCATTTAAAATAAACAAAAGTGAATTTGTATATCTAATCGGCAGAACGGGCAGCGGAAAGTCTTCTTTGTTAAAAACATTATATGCAGATCTTTCTAATCCAGAAGGTTTTGTTAATATCGCAGGCTTCGATATTTCAACAATCAAAAGAAAAAAAATTCCTTATTTAAGAAGAAAATTAGGTATCATTTTTCAGGACTTTCAGTTGTTACACGATCGGACCGTAGCGGACAATCTCATATTCGTAATGAAATCAACCGGATGGAAAGATACAAGCAAAATGAAAGACCGTTTAAATGATGTGCTGATACGAGTAGGTCTTTCAGGTGCCATGAATAAAATGCCGCATCAATTGTCTGGTGGTGAACAGCAGCGCGTTGTTATTGCCAGAGCATTATTGAATGAGCCTTTAATTTTATTAGCCGATGAACCAACCGGTAATCTGGATCCTGAAGTTGCTGAAGAAATCTTAAAGTTGTTTTTTGAAATTAACAGAAGTGGGACAGCAGTATTGATGGCCACTCATAATCATCAGTTTCTATTAAAATATCCCGCTCGGACTTTACGGGTAGAAAACAGTAAAGTATATGAACATGGAATACATGTAATATGATTGGAATATCTGTTCTAATACCTGTATATCAACACAATCCTTCTGTATTAATTCTAGAACTGCATAAGCAGTTATCAGCGACCTCAATTCCTTTTGAAATACAGGTATTGGATGATGCCAGCAATGTAAATTATTTTTCTGACTGGTCATCTTCACTTCACACATTATCAAATTGCACCATCAACCGACTGGATGAAAATCAAGGTCGTTCGGGAATTCGCAATTTACTGGTACAGGAAGCCAAATATAATTGGTTACTATTTCTGGATGCAGATACTTCACTTTGTTCGGATTCATACATTCAGCAATTCCTTCCTTTTCTTTCCGACTCATACGATGCAGTCTGCGGCGGAACTGCATATCGAAAAACATTGAATGACTCTACGCATTCTCTACGTTGGAAATACGGTAAGGCCAGAGAAGAAAAGAGTGCAGCATTGAGAAATATGTGTCCCTTTAAAAATTTCACATTAAACAACCTGTTAATACAAAAAGACTGTTTATTAAAATTTCCACTCGACATATCCATACGTGATTATGGACATGAGGATACCGTTTTAGGAATGGTTCTTGAGCAGCATAAAATACGAATTAAACATATTGACAATTTTGTTTTCCATGATGGGCTTGACACCAATGATGTTTTCCTAAGCAAAATCATTCAGTCTGTACATACACTTGTTGATTTATATCGAAAAAGGAAATTAACAGAAGATACCAACCTGATTCAACATTATAAAAAACTACATCTACTAAAAATGGATGCATTGTTTTTCTTTTTACTCAAACCATTCATTCCACTATTTAATAAAAACCTTACGGGAAAAAACCCTTCTTTATTTTTATTGGATCTATTAAAACTCTGGCATTTTATAAATAAAATACGGAGCTAAACTTCATCAAGCAATTTTTGAAATTAACGACAAAGTTTTTTCATTATTACCATTCCGTTAAAATTATTTTTTTATGAACGAATTTCAGAAATGCAACAGGATTTCCATCTAAGTTGTATATTGAAATGCTAACCGGAAAACTATGCTATCCTTAAAAAAAATTCATCACATTGCAATTATCTGCTCCGACTACGAACGGAGTAAGGAATTCTATACCGAAATTTTAGGACTTACTATTGTAAAAGAAACACTTCGTGCTGATCGTAACTCCTATAAATTGGATCTCGCACTACATGGAGAATTAGTGATTGAACTTTTCTCTTTCATTGATCCTCCTCTACGCACAAGCAAACCGGAAGCCGCAGGTTTACGTCATCTTGCATTTGCAGTAAATGATATTGAAGAAGCCGTTGCTTTTTTAGAGAATAACGATATTTATCCGGAGCCAATTCGCACGGATACATTAACAGGTAAACGTTTTACTTTTTTTCCTGATCCAGATGATCTTCCTTTGGAATTATATGAAGAATAAGATTGATTCTTATTCTTTTATTTTATTTTGATCAATTCCCTGACCTTGGATTAAACCATATTTATTCTCCGCCAACCGGACCATATATGGATAGAGCTCATCGTATTCATTTAATACTTCTCCTTCCAGAATAGCTTCAATCAAATCTGCTTTGATATTACCTATAACTTTACCCGGCTTTATATCAAATGTTTTCATAATCTCTTCACCGCTCACTACTGGTTGGAAATTACGTTGATTATCTTTTTCTCGTACTTCAATAACCTTCTGTTCAACTTTATCAAAGTTTTCCAGATAGCGTTTTACTTTCGTATTATTTTTTGAAGTAACATCGGCACGACATAAGATCATCAATTCGTTGAAATGATCGCCTGATTCAAACATCAATCTTCTTACCGCTGAATCTGTAACGGTATCCTTCACTAAGGCAATCGGACGTAAATGCAATCGTACGAGCTTCGCTACCATGTCCATTTTCTCATTTAAAGGCAAACGGAGTTTCCTGAAAATCTGAGGAACCATGCGTGCTCCTTTATCTTCATGTCCATGAAAAGTCCAGCCGATTTTATCTACAAAACGTTTGGTAAGAGGCTTAGCAATATCATGTAAAATAGCAGCCCAACGCAACCACAAATCGTCTGATACCTTAGCCACATTATCCAATACCTGTAAGGTATGATAGAAGTTATCTTTATGCGATTTATTATCTATCGACTCTACGCCTTGTAACGCAACTAACTCAGGAAAAATTTCCTGAAGCAATCCCGATATAAATAATAATTTAAATCCATAAGATGGATTTGGAGCCAGTATAATTTTATTTAATTCCTGAGAAATACGTTCCATCGAAACTATTTTCAATCGATCTTTATTGGCACCGATTGCTTGAAATGTTTCTGCTGCAATATCAAAATTGAGTTGTGTTGCAAATCGTATTGCCCGTATCATTCGCAATGGATCATCCGAAAACGTTAATAAAGGATCCAAAGGAGTTTTTATTATTTTTCGTTTGATGTCCCCCATTCCATCAAAAGGATCAATTAATTCTCCGAAACGATCTTTATTGATACAAATAGCCAAAGCATTAATAGTAAAATCCCGTCGAAACTGATCCTCTTCAAGGGTGCCGCTTTCCACCGTCGGTTTTCTGGAATTAAAATCATACGACTCTTTTCGGGCACCTACAAATTCCAATTCCGTATCACCCGCATTAATCATTGCGGTTCCAAAATTTTTAAAGACATGTACGGGTGTGTCTTTACCCATTGAATCCGCTACTTTCTTAGCCAATTCAATTCCACTTCCTATACAAACAAAATCTATATCTTTATTATCTCTATGCAAAATAAGATCACGCACATAACCACCTACTATATATGTTTCAATGCCTAATGTATCGGCAGCTGAAGCAACAGCAGTTATATTCGGATTTTTTTCTATGTGTTCAGTAACATTCATGGTGCAAAAATAGGGAATTAAATGAGAAGCTATATTTATCGGCATAGAAGGATTCCATCTGTAATCAAGCAACGATTCTTTTCCTTTATTAATGCTTAATTATCCATCATGTAAAGAATTCTCTAAAATGATCCCTTTTCTTTTCCCCATTCTTAGAAAAATTAGGTCTTTTAGGCTAACTTTGTATCCCGTAAGTATAAAACGGGATTATGTCTTCAACAAAATATATTTTTGTAACCGGCGGGGTTACTTCATCACTGGGAAAAGGTATCATAGCCGCTTCTCTGGCCAAATTGCTTCAATCACGAGGCTTTTCTGTAACCATACAAAAGTTTGATCCATACCTGAACATAGATCCGGGTACACTCAATCCATATGAACATGGCGAATGTTATGTTACGGATGATGGTGCGGAAACAGATCTGGATCTGGGTCACTATGAACGCTTTCTGAGCACACCGACATCTCAGGCAAACAACGTTACTACGGGAAGAATCTATAATACCGTAATTACCAAAGAACGCCAGGGAGCTTTTCTTGGTAAAACCGTGCAGATCGTACCGCACATTACGGATGAGATTAAACGAAACATACAATTGCTTGGTGAATCCGGCAAATACGATATCGTTATTACTGAAATCGGTGGATGTGTTGGTGATATTGAATCCTTACCCTTCCTTGAAGCCGTGCGTCAGTTCCGTTGGGAAATGGGACCAACAGAAACACTGGTTATTCACTTAACCTTAGTTCCTTACCTGAATGCGGCGAAAGAATTAAAAACAAAGCCTACACAACACTCTGTTAAATTATTATCCGAAACAGGTATCCATCCGGATATCTTGGTTTGTCGCACAGAACATCCTCTTCCTCCTGAACTTCGTAAGAAAATCGCTTTATTCTGTAACGTGAATATCAACTCCGTTATTGAATCAATGGATGCAGAGACGATATACGATGTGCCGCTTTTAATGAAAAAAGAAAAGCTGGATGAACGTGTATTAGCAAAGCTGAAACTTTCACACAGAAATGAAGTGGATCTGACCAGCTGGAAAGTATTTCTTGGCAAATTAAAGAATCCAACCTCAGAGGTAAATATTGCCTTGGTTGGTAAATATGTCGAATTACCCGATGCTTATAAATCCATCAACGAGGCCTTTATTCATGCAGGAGCCGAGAACGAATGTAAAGTAAATTTACGCTGGATCTCCTCAGAGCAATTGATGAAAGAGAATCTGGAATACCATCTTCGTTTTGTTGATGCCATACTGGTTGCGCCAGGATTTGGTGAGCGCGGTCTGGAAGGTAAAATAGCGGCTGTTCAATATGCCCGTGAAAATAATATTCCATTCTTTGGAATTTGTCTGGGTATGCAATGTGCCGTTATTGAATTTGCCAGAAACGTGCTTGGTTTAAAAGATGCCAATTCCACTGAAATGAATAAGGAAACCGCCCATCCTGTTATTAACATGATGGAATCTCAGAAAAACGTAACCATGAAAGGTGGTACCATGCGTTTGGGAGCGTATCCATGCGAATTGGTAAAAGGATCCAAGGCATATTCCATTTACGGAAAAAGTAAAATTATGGAACGCCACCGTCACCGTTATGAATTCAACAACAAGTATTTAAAACAATACGAAAAAGAAGGAATGCTGGCAACAGGAATAAATCCAGACACCAAACTGGTTGAAATCATTGAATTAAGAGATCATCCATTCTTTATTGGTAGTCAGTTCCACCCTGAATTAAAAAGTACGGTGGTTGCTCCCCATCCTATTTTCGTCAAGTTTGTAAAAGCTGCTATTGACTACTCTAGATTAAAAGAAGTAAAAAAATAATTCATAAAAAGCCTGTCCCTAAGACAGGCTTTTATTTTTCATATGTCTCGTTCTTCCGAAGGGAAATTCTCACCAAGTCCGAATATAACAGAATGAAGATGTAATAATTTCTTCATTTTAGGGTAATATTGTATCCCAACACCAGACCTTACTAATTCATTTATAAGCAATTAAAAGCAAGTTCCCAATCTTGGATAATATCATTAATTACGTATACAAATGATGTATAAAATGGTATCTTTGCAGGGTTTTATAAAAGATAACAATACAATAACTAATGGATAAGAATCAGATTATAGGAATCTCTTTAATTACCGTACTGATGCTGGGTTATTTCGGCTTCATGTCAACTCAAACACCTGAGACTCCTGTTACAGTACCCTCAACTGCAACACATTCACAAGCAAAAGATACGTCAAGTAATACTGCTGCTGTCGTTGATTCAGCAGCAAAAATGCAACAGCAAAAAGAATATGGCGATTTTGCTACTGCTTTATCCGGTGAAGCGAAAGATTTTGTTCTTGAAAACAAAGATGTAGTTGTAACGCTTTCTTCAAAAGGCGGAACACTGAAGTCTGTTAAGCTTAAAAATTATACAACCTGGGATAAAAAGGAACTGTTCCTGTTTGAGCAGCAAACGAATCAATTGATGATGGTGTTAAACACCAATAAAAAACCGGTTGATCTTTATTCCTTATTCTATACAGGCTCTTCTTCCAAGGAAGGCGATACACAGGTAATAACATTTAAGACCGATGCTGGGAATGAAAAATCCATTATTCACACCTATAAATTAGGAAACGCTGGTTTTACAGTTGACTATAATTTGCAATTAACTGGTTTTGGTTCTGAACTACCGAATGTACCAATTACACTGGATTGGAAAGAACAAGTAAAACGTATCGAATATGATGAAGAACAAGCAAGAGTAAAAACTACTGTTAACTACATGCTTGCTGAAGATGGATTTGATTATCTATCTGAAAGTTCTAAAGATGTTGAAAGCGAATCCATTTCAAACGTAAAATGGATTTCATTAAAGCAGAAATTCTTTAACAGTGGTTTCATTGTGAAAGACGGCACTATTCCAACGGCATCTGTTAAAAGCTTCCCGATTTATAATACTGTAAATCAAACATCACCTGAAACTACCGGGCTTGATCAAGATAATGATCTGATCAAATCGTTAGAAGCACAGATCCAATTACCTTTAGGCGGTGCGATTACTGGCAAAGCCAATTACGCCTTTTACTTCGGACCAAACGATTTTAAAATATGCAAAACAGTTACAGACGGGTATGAGAAAAATGTTTACCTGGGCTGGCCATTAATCAGCTGGATCAACCGTTTTGTTGTAATACCTGTATTTGATGGTTTACAAAGTGTTACGCATAACTACGGTTTAATTATTGTAATTCTGGTGTTATTAATCAAATTAGTAACATTACCGTTGTCTTATAAATCATTTGTTTCAATGGCTAAAATGAAAGCATTGAAACCTGAATTGGATGAGATTAAAGCAAAGCATGGTGAAGATCAGCAAGCAGTTCAAATGGAGCAAATGCAGCTATACAAGCAGTTTGGTATTAATCCATTAAGCGGCTGTATTCCAGTATTATTATCCATGCCGATCTTATTGGCAATGTTTAACTTTTTCCCTGCTTCCATTGAATTACGTGGAGAATCATTATGGTGGGCTACAGATCTTTCAAGTTATGATGAGTTCGTAAAACTTTCGTTTGATGTTCCTTTTTATGGCAGACACGTTAGTATGTTTACATTAATCATGACTGTTTCAACATTGGTTTACACATACGTGAATAATCAGGTAAGCACCGTTACCGGACCAATGAAATACATGTCTTACGTTATGCCGGTTGTATTTCTTTTTGTATTGAACTCCTTCCCTGCCGGTTTAAGTTTTTATTATACCGTATCAAACATTGCTACGATTGCACAGCAATTAATCATCCGTCGTTTTGTAAACGAAGGCGATTTGAGACTTCAGTTAGAAGCTGCCAGAGATAAAAACATTAGTGGTGAATTAAATGGTACCGCTCCTAAAAAGAATCGTTTTATGCAACGCATGGAAGAAGCTATGAAAGCAAGAGAGCAGCAACAACAATACAATAAAAATACTAAGAAGAAATAATTCTTCTTTAAGAGATTAATCAAAATCCAAAGAGTACGTTATACGGCGATCTCTTTGGATTTTGCTTTTAAAATAATTGATTGACTGTATCGCAATACAATGAAAAAAATTGACAATGTATGGTTATCTGAATCTGACAGATTTAATAAAATATTTAAATCTGTTGTATATGATCAGTTTGGTACCATTACCATTCATTCAAAAGAAATTATGTTTGAGGGCAATAAAAGCACAAAAGTATTAAGGGCACCCTTTTCAATAAAACTGGTCTATACACGTTTTCCATTATTTAATTTTATTCTGGCAATCGGAATAACAATGGGCTATTGCATATTCCGACATAAATCCCCTGAATTTACCGGTATTGTTCTGGTTGCAGATCTTGCCGTCTTTTCGATACTGAGGTTGCAACAGAAATGGATCCTTCTGGAATATAAAGGCAAATCGAAAACCGAACAGGTATATCTGAGTGATGGATCAATCAGAGGCTGGAAAGGATTGTTTGGTGGAACAAAAAAACTATATTCAACGATTAAAGAAAGTATTCTCTAGGAACAAATCTTCCATTGCAACCGAATTTTAATACGAGTAATTCAATTGATGTAATTTTATCCTTCAGGTTAAATTAACAATAAGCTTTAGTTACGCTGAATATTTTAAAATAAATTCCAAGTGCTTATTATTAGTAAATTAACAAGTTATTAACAGGTTACGGGGATAACAATGGGGGAACTTAAAAGTCTCTCGACTGATCTCTTTTCAATTTGAGATTATCTTTGTATATTCTATTATAATCCAGATCGAATCATTCATTCTCATTTAAACCGTTTCTATAATATGGGTAAGATCATTGCTATTGCGAACCAGAAAGGTGGAGTTGGTAAAACAACAACGGCAATTAATTTAGCTGCCAGCTTAGCAGCTTTAGAGCATAAAACGCTTTTGGTTGATGCTGATCCGCAGGCAAATTCATCTTCCGGATTAAATATTAATCCTCGCGAAGTTGAACGTGGTATTTACGAATGTATGATTGAAGGTTTCGATCCTTCTGAATTAATCCTACAAACAGAAATAAATCATTTAGATTTGCTCCCTTCCCACATTAATCTTGCGGGTGCAGAAATTGAATTGATTAACCTGGAAGGGCGTGAATTCAGAATGAAAACTACGCTTGCTAAAATAAAAGATCAATACGAATTCATCATTCTTGATTGTTCTCCTTCTTTGGGTTTAATTACTGTAAATGCATTGACGGCAGCAGACTCTGTACTTATACCCGTGCAGTGCGAATATTTTGCCTTGGAAGGAATTGGTAAACTATTATCTACCATTGAAATCATTCAAGAGCATCTTAATCCTGAACTTAGTATTGAAGGTGTACTGATGACCATGTTTGATTCTCGTATGCGTCTTTCCAATCAAGTTGTGGAAGAGGTACGTAAGCACTTTGAAGATTTAACCTTTGATACATTAATACCTAGAAATATCCGTTTGAGTGAGGCGCCAAGTTTTGGAAAACCAGCCATAGCACACGATGCAGAAAGCAAAGGAGCGTTGAGTTATATGAGTCTTGCACAGGAAGTGCTTGAAAGAAATGGTGTTGCTGTAGCCCGTTAAGCTATTTAATGTATGAACAATCCAACAATGACGAACAATAATAATACTAAAAGGAATGCATTGGGCAGAGGCTTAGGCGCATTGTTAAAAGATGCTGATTCTGTAAAAAGTAAAAATGCCGCTGAGAATCCTATTGCCAGTAATCTCAATGAAATTCCTCTTGATCAGATTGAAGTAAATAATTATCAGCCGCGTTCGCATTTCAATGATGAGGCATTGAAAGAATTATCTGAATCTATTAAAATTCAGGGAATTATTCAGCCGATTACGGTTCGTCAGTTAGCACCAAATCAATTTCAATTAATTTCTGGTGAAAGACGTTTGCGAGCGTCAAAACTGGCAGGTCTAACAAAAATACCAGCATACATACGCACAGCTAATGATCAGCAGATGCTGGAGATGGCCTTAATAGAAAATATTCAGAGAGAAAATCTGAACCCTATTGAGATTGCTATTAGTTATCAGCGTATGATCTCAGAATGTAATTTAAAGCAGGAAGAATTGGGAGACCGCGTTGGTAAGAACCGATCTACGGTAACCAATTATGTGCGTTTGCTCAAATTACCGCCGGATGTACAAGTTGCCTTGCGTGATAATGTAATAACCATGGGTCATGCACGTTCTATTATCAATCTGGAAAATGTTGATCAGCAATTATACGTACTTAATAAAATAGTAAGTGAGGGACTTTCTGTGCGTTCTGTGGAAGAACTCGCCAGAAATATTCAAAATAAACATTCTGCACCTGAAACAACTAGTTCTACTCCGGCAAAAGCCAGTTCAGGAGCCAATGCTGAAATCGTAAGTCTGCAAAATAAACTTACCTCCCACTTTGGAACTAAAATTCAGGTGAAAAGCGATAAACAATTTAAAGGTGAAATAAAGATTCCGTTTGTTTCTGCTGAAGATCTTAATAGAATACTGGAAATTCTGAACTTCTAATGAAACTGGTTTTAGTTGTTTTCTCTTTTCTTGTTTTAATCTGTACGAATTTTCAGCCCTGTTTTGCTCAACAGCAAACACCTGCACCTGCGGATTCAGATTCAGATTCAACATTTGTACCTCCTACAAAAAAAGAGCTTTCACAAAAAAAACTGGCCAATAAAAATGCGAATAAAGCAGCATTGCTATCAGCGATTCTGCCCGGGGCCGGACAGTTTTATAACCACAAATACTGGAAACCTCCGATTTTATATGCAGGAATAGGCATATGTACGTACCTGTTTATTAACAATTATCAGGAATTTAAAACGTTTAATGCCGGTTATAATACCTTAACAAACAATCCATCTCTTACCAATTTTCAGGGATATTCATTAACCCAGGTAGGTACGATAAGGGATCAGGACAGGCTTTATATGCAAACAGATATTATCATTATAGGTGGTTTGTACCTACTGAATATTGTGGATGCTTATGTAGATGCTCACTTAAAGGAATTTGATATGAGTGATAACCTGAGTCTGAGAGTTTCCCCCCTTTTATATACCGCTAATTATTCCCATCTTGCAACCGGTTTGAGCCTTTCATTAAGGTTTAAATAAGCATATTAAGATCTATTTATCACATTTAATTTCAGTACGCGAAAAATGAGAATCGCTTTGATAGGATATGGCAAAATGGGCAAAACCATTGAAAGAATTGCCATTGAAAGAGGACACACTATAACAGCAATTATTGACGTAAGCAATAAAGAAGATATCAAAAACCTGAACGGGAGCGTGGCGGATGTAGCCATCGAATTTTCACAGCCGGAAAGTGCTTTTGATAATATCAGCCATTGTGTTGAAAATAATCTTCCAATCGTTTCAGGTACCACTGGCTGGTTAAAAAAGAAACCCGTTCTGGATGAGTTATGCCGTCAGAATAACGGATCGTTTTTTTATGCCTCCAATTACAGTATTGGAGTAAATATCTTTTTCCATTTGAATAAGATCCTTGCCAATATCATGAAGAAATTTCCTGAATATGGCGTATCCATGGAAGAAATTCATCATACTGAAAAGAAAGATGCCCCTAGCGGTACAGCAATAACACTTGCTGAAGGTTTAATGAGTCAATATCCATCAAAACAAAAATGGGTAAATGATCCTTCTGAGAATCCGGATGAATTGGAAATAATTTCAAAACGGATTGATCAGGTTGCAGGAACGCATACTGTCTTTTATGAATCTCCTATTGATACCATTGAAATCAAACATACCGCTCATAGCAGAGAAGGGTTTGCGCAAGGTGCCGTTATGGCTGCCGAATGGATTGCTACGCGCCGAGGTGTTTTCGGTATGAATGATCTTTTAAAAATCAGTTAAATTATATGAAGAATCTGGTTCCGCCTTCTTTTTTCAGAAGAATACAGTCCAATACGATTGATATGTTATTAATCATTATTGTACTGATTATTGTTACCAATCTCCTTCCATTCTTTTCTACGATACCGACCATTATCAACTGGTTGTTGTTTGGATTGCTTGGCATTGCTTATGATCTTTTGTTTCATAAATACATGCGCTTTACTCCCGGACAGGATATTATGGGAATGTTCCTGAGGAAGAATGATGAACGCGGAATGAATCCTTCAAACAAACAATTAGCCATTCGCTTTATTATCAAATATTATCTATGGCCAATTGTAATCCTTTCCATATTAATTGATAAACAGAGACGAGGCATTCACGACAAAATCGCAAATACTGTTTTATTGGAAGTTGAACAATTGAAAGGGCAAAAAAGAGTTTATACGAACTCTTACCAGGAATGGGGTGATTCCATTTCATTTGCAATTGTTGTGGCTACATTTGTTCGCTGGATCTGGCTGGAGCCTTATACGATTCCTACCGGATCTATGGAAAAAACATTAATGGTTGGTGATTTTCTATTTGTAAATAAAATGGAATACGGAACACGTATGCCGATCACTCCATTACAAATACCTTTAACACACCAAAAGGTTTGGATGACTAATATGAAATCATTCAGTGATGCCATTAGGCTTCCATACTTCCGTTTGCCTGGTTTTACTAAAATAAAGAATAATGACATTGTTGTTTTCAATTATCCGGCTGATGATATTATGTATCCGGTTGATTTAAAAACAAACTATATCAAACGTTGTGTTGCAATCCCGGGAGATACTTTATCCATTCACAATAAACAATTATTTATAAATGGTATAGCAGCTCCTAACCCACCTGCGATGCAATTCAAATACAAGTGTTATACAAACAGTATCTTATCGCAGCGTTTATGTGAAAAATACCAGATACATACCTATGACATGTATTTGAACGGAAAAATATCAATGGGACCCAAAGAAGGCTATCTTCTTGATATCAGTCCAAAAACAGTTGCAAAACTCAGAGATGCAAAAGTATTTGATTCCATTTCCGATTTTAATTCTGATGAATTGGAACGCTCTCAATTATTGTTTCCTTTTTCACAAAAAAGTGCTCATTGGACCAACGATAATTACGGTCCGTTATGGGTACCTAAAAAAGGTACAACAATTAAATTGGATGCAAACATGGTCGAAACATACGGTAATACCATATCCAAATACGAAGACAATGAATCTGTGGAAATTATTGGCGATAAATTAAAAGTTAACGGAACACTGGTAAGCGAATATACCTTCAAGAAAGATTATTACTTTATGATGGGAGATAACAGACACAACTCATCGGATTGCCGTGTATGGGGATTTGTACCGGAAGATCACATTGTAGGTAAAGCGTGGATGGTATGGTTATCACTGGACTCTGAACTGCCTTTCCCGAAAAAGATTCGTTGGAACAGATCGTTTAAATTGATTAAATAAAAAATCGAACTTATTTTTTTATCTTTAAATGAAGCATGACAAAACAAAAAGATTTTTTATTTATTATCTAACCATTTTATAATTATGAAATCTATTTTAATTCTTTTCTCACTATTTTCAGTTTTATTATTACCAGAACAGGCTAATAATACCGCAAAAGAAACTGATACAAATAGTTCTTGGAACGACAGTCTTGAGTTAAAAAAAACAGTGTTTTTTAGTTCATTATCAATATTATTTCCTCCATCCTATTATACAGGACCAGATGCCGTGGCTGGAAATACTTCTGATTTACTCCATTTCGATAGTCCAGATCAAACCGTTTGGATCAAATTACGCAGGGATAAATCAAGTGTCAATTTAGAGAGTACAAAAAAAATGAGCGAATCTATGGCAACAAAGTTTTATAAAGGTGAGATCCATAAAAGTGAATATTTAACAATTAATGGACATTCTGTCTATTATTTAGAAATGTCTGGATACTGGAATAAATCTAAGGTAAAGGAAAGCTGGATTCGTTTCTATACTATTCATAATGGCTATACATACTCGGCTCTTTATAAATTTCCTGAAAAGCAACTTAATTCTTCTATTGAGTTGAGAAAAAAAATAATGAACTCAATTGATTTCATTTAGATATACCCGTTATTTTTAATTAAACAAACTTCCATTTATTGTCAATAGTTAAAATAAATGCAGGCTGACCCAACACTTCTGATAGATCTGGTAAATATAAAAATGCCCTTTGGGAAATACAAAGGACTCGTGTTATGTAATCTTCCTGTATCGTATCTTGAATGGTTTCAGAAAAAAGGATTTCCACCTGGCAAGCTTGGTATATTATTAGAAACCTTATTTGAAATAAAATTAAACGGACTAGAATACTTACTGGAACCATTAAAAAATAAGTCCATTAAATGATAATCCATTTACTTTATTTTTACTCTAGTATTTCATAGAAGCAACATATTATTTTCGTTTTAGTTATATCATTCCCGAAAATATTTTTAGAAACATTTCAATATAACTTGGTTTATTTAACGTGCTCTTCCGACTTCATTTATAAAAGCCTTTAGAGAATATCGGTTCAAAATAATCTATATCTCTCATATTGAATAAAGTAAAACAAGCCATACAATAGAGTTGTTAAGTCCGTATAGTATACAATTTTAGTAGACTTAATCAACAACTTTTGTGGTATGATTCCAAAAAACAAAATATCACATAAAATCATTGTAGTATTTTCGTTTAACAGAGCAAAGATGAGTATGCATCTAAGTAAATGACTCGATAGATTTTCACATAACCATAAAATTTAAAATAAAAATAAAATGTCTGACTTAAACAAAAAACAAACCGCGCTTGGAGACGTAGCAGCAAGGCAATTAGCCATTGCTACCCGTACAGTACCTCAAATGGTAGCTATTACGCCACGCTGGTTGACACATTTATTGAATTGGATTCCTGTAGAATCAGGCGTGTATCGTGTAAACAAAGTAAAAGAAGGAAGTGTTGCTGAAGTAGATTGTTCCGGCCGTGATGAACGTGAACTGCCGCATACTTTTATAGACTATGTGGAAAATCCACGTGAATACAATCTGAGTGCAGTGAATACTGTCCTTGACGTTCATACACGTGTATCGGATTTGTACAGCAAGCCTTATAACCAAATCAGTGAACAATTGCGCTTAACAATTGAAAGTATTAAAGAGCGTCAGGAAAGTGAATTAATAAACAATAAAGAATACGGTTTATTAAGCAGTATTGCACCTTCTCAACGAATCAGAACAAGAGCAGGATCTCCTACTCCGGATGATTTAGATGAATTGATTACAAAAGTATGGAAAGAACCTGGCTTCTTTTTATTACACCCGCTTGCAATAGCAGCGTTTGCCCGTGAATGCACACGCAGGGGTGTTCCACCTCCAACAGTTTCTTTATTCGGATCTCAGTTTATCACCTGGAGAGGCATTCCATTGATTCCTTCCGATAAACTTCCGATTGAACATGGAAAGACGAAAATATTACTTATCAGAACAGGCGAAAGCCGTCAGGGTGTAGTTGGTTTATATCAACCAGGTTTACCAGGCGAACAGTCTCCTGGCTTGTCTGTTCGTTTCATGGGAATCAATGATAAAGCAATTGCTTCATACTTGGTTTCATTGTATTGTTCTTTGGCTGTATTGGTAGATGATGCCATTGCAGTACTTGATGATGTAGAAATCGGAAATTACCATGAGTATAAATACTAATGACCGGGGTATACCGGATATTGATGCATTAGAAAAATTAGCCAATAAATTGTTTTCAGCACTTCCTGGCAATTCTTCTATTGATAACATATCCACCCAACAAGTAAGTAATTTGATAAACACTGATGCTCTGTTTCATCAAAAAGATGTATTTAAAATAAGTGACCCACAGACCAGTCTGCCGGATCCTCATTTTGTTGAAACAAATCAGAAAGCTCCTTCCCTTTCAGGAATAGGAATTTCTCCTTCTGCCATTCAGAATGAAAGTATATTCCCGGGTGGTTATATACCGGAATCCAAGTATGCCGGAACAGGTCATATTCCTCAGTCTGTAGCAGGAAGCGGAGTATCTCCTTCAGCTGTCAATCATGGCAATGAGGTGAATCTGCATGATCCGCAAACGAGTCTTCCGGATCCGCATTTTGCCGGACAAGGAAGAGTACCGCATTCGCTTGCTGGCAAAGGTATATCCCCTTCTATTATTCAGAAGGGTTATCCGGATAATGTATCAAATACATCGAATCCATCAAATGTATCCGAACTAAGTTCTGTATTTAATTCTATCAGTACATTTGATAGTAGCCCGCAAATATCGTTCAATAGTGGTTCGGGGCTTTCTGAATCTTCTTACTACTTTCTATCCGAAATTCCATCGGTAAATGGCAGTAAGAAAGAAGGATCTATACCGATAAAATCGAATGTGTACCAAAATGGTAAAAGTGGTTTAGTTGCTGCACCATTTGATGTAAATCTTATCAAAAAAGATTTTCCGATCTTACAGGAACGTGTAAATGGTCGTCCATTGATATGGTTGGATAATGCTGCCACTACTCAAAAGCCTAAGCATGTCATTGATCGTATTTCATACTTCTATGAACATGAGAACTCCAATATCCACCGTGCTGCACATGAATTAGCGGCACGTGCAACGGATGCGTATGAAGCAGCAAGGCAGAAAGTTCAAACATTTATCAATGCAGGTTCTGTTAATGAAATAATCTTCGTACGTGGCGCAACCGAAGCTATCAATTTAGTTGCAAAAAGTTGGGGAGAACAGAATCTACAGCAAGGTGATGAAATTATTGTCAGTCATCTTGAACACCACGCGAACATTGTACCATGGCAACAATTGGCTGCTAAAAAAGGTCTGAAAATACGGGTGATTCCAGTTGATGATGATGGACAAATTCTATTGGATGAATATGCAAAGCTACTAGGACCTAAAACCCGTTTGGTATCCTTCACACAGGTATCAAATGCATTAGGAACAGTTACGCCTGCTAAACGTATTGTGGAACTGGCGCATCAGGCCGGAGCAAAAGTACTCGTTGACGGAGCACAATCTGTTTCGCATATGCGGGTAGATGTACGTGATCTGAACTGCGATTGGTTTGTATTTTCGGGACATAAAGTGTTCGGTCCAACTGGTATCGGGGTAGTTTATGGTAAAGAAGATTTACTGAATGAAACGCAACCTTGGCAGGGAGGTGGTAATATGATTGTGGATGTTACCTTTGAACATACTACCTATCATAATGCGCCCGGACGTTTTGAAGCTGGTACTGGAAATATTGCTGATGCTGTTGGATTGGGTGCTGCCATCGATTACGTTAACAGAATCGGCATTGATCTGATAAATCAATACGAACATTATCTATTGGTTTACGCAACAAGGCTATTAAAGGACATACCTGGTTTAAGACTTATAGGTACAGCTCCGGATAAAGCTTCTGTGTTATCTTTTGTATTTGATGGATTTAAAACAGAAGAAGTTGGCGCGGCACTTAATAAAGAAGGTATAGCCGTTAGATCTGGCCATCACTGTGCACAGCCCATTCTGAGAAGATTTGGATTGGAAGCAACGGTTAGACCTTCATTAGCTTTTTATAATACATGTTCTGATATAGATGTTTTAGTTGAAACATTGTATCGCCTTCGCAGCGTTCGCTGATTCAGTATAGAATAAGCTGTATCAATACGCTTGGCTTGACATAAAATGCCACCTGCACATTCTTCGAATAAGGAATAGAGTTGTATGGTGGCATTTACTATTTACTAGTAATACTGCATTTGAAAATTGAAAACGAATGGCAAAAAATAAAAATACTCAATCATTAATTGAACTTCTCAGAAAAACACATAATGCTGAATGGGAAGCAACACCATCCTCGCATGATGCTATTTCATGGCTGAATGATCTTGTCCATTTTTTATTTCCTAGCAACCATTTACTGAAGCAATCTTCTTACGAAGGGATTCTAAAAAAGAACCAGATTGATTTAGAAAACATTCTATTGAGCTACCTGGATCCTAAAGAAATTAATATTGAGGAAACTGTTGATGCCTTTTATAATTCACTTGAAACAATATATCAGAATCTAAGAATTGATGCAAACCGAACCTTTGAATGCGATCCGGCTGCAACAAGCGTGAATGAAGTTATTGTATCCTATCCGGGATTTTATGCCATTACAGTTTACAGAATTGCAAACAAATTAACTCAGCTTAACATTCCGGTTTTACCACGTATTATCAGTGAATTTGCACATGGTAAAACAGGCATTGATATTCATCCAAACGCAACGATTGGTGTTCCTTTTGTAATAGATCATGGAACAGGCATTGTGATTGGAGCCACTAGTGTGATAGGTAAAAATGTTTGTATTTATCAAGGAGTAACCTTAGGAGCTTTACATGTATCTAAAATAATGGCTGAAATAAAACGCCATCCTACGGTTGAAGATAATGTAATTATATATGCACGAACTACGATACTTGGAGGCAATACCATTATTGGAAAGAATAGTATAATTGGCGGAAGTGTATTTATTACAAAAAGCATCGAACCCGATTCGCAGGTTTTCAATACCCATCAATTACGCATCACTGGAAAAACATTGCCTTCGCCAATAAAAGATTCAAAAGTTTTTAAACAGTGATAAAATAAATAATCGGGAGATAAAATTTCAATATTTAACAATTAATTAACACTAAGACAAATTGTTGATTTACTTCCTGACAATAATACGTTTGCGATGCTGCAAGCCCCACTCACGCATGGCGTCCAGCACTTTATCCAGCGATTTACCATAGTCAGTCAATTCATATTCGACTGTCGGAGGTATGGTATCGTAAACATTCCTTGTTACCAATTGATTCACCTCCAATTCACGTAATTCTTTTGATAACATCCTTGGAGTTATTTTTGTAATATCCCGCTCCAGTTCCTTAAAACGCTTCTTTCCAAAGAATAATGCCCCTATAATAGGTAATTTCCATTTACCGCTTAATACATCAAGTGTGTCTTTTACGGGTAATATAGAACTTGGACAATCGTTCGGATTTATTTTATATTTATCGGTTTTCTTCATTTAACTACTTATTTTTAAGTTAACTATACTTTTGTATACTGATATACTTTAGTATAGTAGTTACAAATATATAGTAAAGATATGTATATTTACGTAATAAATAAAAAACCGTTTTAAACAAAACACAAAACCATGAAAAAGCTAACCTTACTTGCTTCTGTTGCTATTACAGCAGTATTATTATTTTCATTTATTAATGCACCATCAACCTGGTCACTTGACAAAGGTCATGCGAAACTAGGTTTCTCTATTACGCACTTATCCGTTTCTGAAGTTGAAGGTTCTTTCAAAATTTTTGATGCAACGATCAATGCAACAAATGATGATTTTACGGATGCAACGGTTAGCCTTAGTGCTGATGCGTCAAGTATCAATACAGACAATGAGCAAAGAGATACTCACTTAAAAAGTGCTGACTACTTTGATGTAGCAAAATTTCCAACAATTACTTTCAAAAGTACTTCATTCAAAAAGGTAAGCGAAGGAAAATATAAAGTAATAGGAAATCTGACAATGCATGGTGTTACAAAATCAGTAGAATTGGATGCTGAAGCTAAAATGGGTGTTAATCCAATGAGCAAAAAATCAATTGCTGGCTTTAAAATCACTGGTAAAATCAAACGTACTGATTTTGGTATTTCTCCCTCAACTCCATCTGCTATGTTGAGTGATGAAGTATCCATTCACACAAACGCTGAGTTTTCTAAAAACTAATTGAAACACCTTTAAATGCAAGCTTAAAATTTCACATTGCATCATGTATAATTTTTATGCATGATGCAATGTATAAAAACTTAGGTATGAAAGTAGAAATCTGGTCTGATGTAATGTGTCCGTTTTGCTATATAGGCAAGCGTAAGCTCGAAATGGCTTTAAGTCAATTTCATGGAAAAGATCAAATAGAAATTGAATGGCATAGCTTTCTGTTAAACCCGGATATACAATATCAACCCGGGAAAGATGTTTATACCTATCTATCGGAATTGAAAGGTCAATCGCTCGAATGGTCTGTAATGATGCATGATCAATTAGCAGCCAGTGCACTGGAGCTGGGATTAGTGTATAATTTTGACAAAGCTGTTATCGCAAATTCCTTTAATGCTCATCGCTTAATTCAGCTAGCAAAAAAGAATCATTTAGGAGACGAAGCGGAAGAACGATTATTTAAAGCATATTTCACGGAAGGAAAAAATATAAGTGATGATACTACATTACTGGAATTAGGAATTGAAATAGGATTGAAAAAAGAAGAAATAATTGAGGTTTTAGCATCTGATGCTTATTCCAAAGAAGTATATAAAGACATTGAAGAAGCGCGTAAATTTGGAGTCAGAGGTGTTCCATTTTTTGTCATGAACAGAACACATGCTGTCTCTGGTGCACAGTCGATTGATGTATTTACACAAACACTGGAACAATCTTTCGCTGGTTGGAGGAAAGATAATCCTGCCTTTGTCATGGAAGCTCAAACTGGAGGTACGTGTACTCCGGATGGAGACTGCAATTAATCTTTATCAAATTTTTTGTCCAAAGATTATTTGTTTTTAAAAACAATAAGGAACCGGTTAATCGTACTTTTTAGATTAACTACAGTAATACGCACGTTTTGCATCGCCATAATCACCTGATTTGACAATAATTAGTACATAAAACCAATAGATCAATTAATAGTCGTATCTTGTAGACTATTCATACACAATTGAATGCTCTTTTTATTATCCACAAAGAGATTCAGGTTAACAATATAACATGCAATTCCAATCATTAAACATTATTGAACCCATTCTGAAATCATTAGCAGAACAAGGTTATACAACACCAACACCAATCCAGGAACAATCCATACCGATCGTATTACAAAGAAAAGATCTTTTAGGCTGTGCGCAAACAGGTACAGGCAAAACGGCAGCATTCTCCATTCCGATTTTACAGATACTAAGTGAAAATAAATCTCAGGAAAAAAAGAGAAAAATCAGAAGTTTAATTGTAACACCTACCAGAGAATTAGCCATACAAATCGGAGAAAGCTTACAGGTATATGGAAAATATACAGGACTAACGTCTACCGTAATATTCGGTGGTGTAAATCAAACAAGACAGACAACCGCTTTACAAAACGGCGTCGATATATTGGTAGCAACCCCAGGCAGATTGCTGGATTTGATGAACCAACGCTACATCTCATTAAAAGATATCGAAATATTCGTATTGGATGAAGCAGATCGGATGCTGGACATGGGTTTTATCCATGATGTAAAACGATTATTGCTGGCATTACCGCAAAGACGTCAGTCATTATTCTTTTCAGCAACTATGCCGCCGGAAATTGTAAAACTTGCGGATACCATTCTTGTTAACCCTCAGAAAGTAGAAGTAACGCCTGTCTCTTCTACTGCGGATACCATTAAACAGTTTGTGTACTTTGTAGACAGAGGAAACAAAAATGCTTTGTTGGTGGACGTTTTAAAAGATAAAGCAATCAAAACATGCCTGGTATTTACCCGCACAAAACACGTTGCCGACAAAGTTGTTAAAATGCTGGCCGAGCATAAAATAAAAGCGGAAGCCATTCATGGAAATAAAAGTCAGAATGCACGCCAGGCTGCATTAACAAATTTCAAGGCTCAGACAACACGTGTGCTTGTAGCTACGGATATTGCGGCACGGGGCATTGATGTAGATAATCTTGAATTCGTCATTAATTACGAAATGCCGAATGTTGCTGAAACGTATGTTCACAGGATAGGCAGAACAGGCAGAGCCGGAGCAAAAGGAACAGCCTTTTCTTTTTGCGATGCAGAAGAAAAAGCATACCTGAAAGATATAGAAAAATTGATTTCTAAAAGGATTCCAATCATTGATGAACATGATTATCCATTGATGGATCATAATCCCCCTAAGACCGTCCAAGGCGGTGGACGTCAGCAACGCGGAACATCATCTGGTAGTTCAAGACCAAGATCCAGCGGTGCAAGTTCCGGAGGAAGCTCCAGAAGCACTGGTTCTACAAGAAGTAGCGGAACATCCAGCAGCAGAAATGCGAGTGGAAACGCGAGCGGAAGCGGAGCGAAAAAATGGTATGGCAAAGGTTCGACGAAGAAATAATTAGAAATAAAATCTTTTATAAAAAGCCCGCTGAAATCTCTCAGCGGGCTTTTTTATTTAATAATGTAACGAATTTATTTTTTTAGTCGTACTACAAATTATCCCATTTTGTAAACTTCACACAAATAACTAACGCAAAACAAAACCAATAAATCAAAATCAGAAAATAATACATTGACTTTGTGGTTACATAAACCGTTAAACCATAATATACTATCAAACTTTTGAACACTTATTTATGGCAAAATTTTTATATCTAGCTATTTTAATCCTGATTTTAAACCCTATAATGGGATATTCGCAGATTTATGTGACAAATACTAACGATTCAGGACCAGGATCTTTAAGGCAAGCTATCATTAATTCTAATACTATTGGGAATTCGTATGAGAATACTATTGTTTTTCAAATTCCAGTTCCAAGTGATTTTCCGACTACTGATTTGTACATATCTCTTGAATCACCTCTTCCTCTTATTCAATGGGCACAACCAGGTTTTAATTTTTTAAATACTTACGTTATATTCTCATCACCTCCTCCAGTCCAAGCCAAGATACATATAAATGGTAATGGACTTCCAGGACCGGGAATATTTTTTTTACAGGCTGGTCCTTCATCTATTCCTTCCGGAACATTCATTGGTTTTAAACCAGCAACCTACAAAGTAACAAACAATAATAATTCCGGAGTTGGATCACTATCATGGGCACTTATGAATGCATCCCTTTATACAAATGCACAAGATACAATAGCATTCAACTTACCCAATCAGGGATACAATGTTATTAGTTTAGATAGTGGGGCTCTTCCGGTAATATCTCGTCCTGTTATTATAGATGGATCAACACAACCAGGCTTTATTGATGGAAAGGAAACGATTGTAATAAATGGGAATAAACAATACCCAGGTCTAACATTAAACACCTATTGCAGTAATGTAGAGATCTATGGACTTACATTTCAAAACTGTACTAATGGCATTCAACCTGGCAATGCCGATTATTCTGGATTTCCAGAAATTCAAAATATTACCATAGGGAAAAAGGGGAAGGGGAATCTTTTTCTTTCAAATATAAACTATGGAATTACGATGAATTATGTTGGCCTCTCTGAATCATTATTAAATAATATTTCCATCTGTAACAATTTTATTGGTACAGATGCAATGGGAAACGTAGGACTGGGCAATGGTAGTGATGGAATAAATACCACCGGTACCAACAGTACTATTTCCGGAAATATCATTTCTGGAAATGGTGGATATGGAATAAATACTACTGATGCTTTTACAACTACAAGGGCATTTAACGGAAGTATTATTAATAATAGGATTGGTACAAATCTAAATGGAAGTCTTGCCATTCCAAATGGATCAGGTGGCATTCGACTATCCTATGAATATGGTGATACTTATATTCAAGGAAATATTATTTCTGGAAATAATGGAGATGCTGTCGAAATTGATCCAATTGCAATTAACTCCAATGGATCCATTAATAATCTCTATTTTTATAACAACCTCATTGGCACCGATTCCAGCGGAAAAAAACCAATACCAAATAATGGTAACGGAATTACAACAGATAGCTACAATTCACACATTTGCTATGTAGGTACACAAGGCAAAGGAAACATAATCGCCTTCAATAAAGGTATGGCAATTAATAATGGAAATTCAGCGGTTATCAGAAGCAATTCTATTTTTGACAATGGATCGGGAATAATTTCAACCGCTTCAATGCCAATAATAAGTAATAGATCTTCTACCGGGGTTTCAGGTACAGCGCCGACTGGAACTATTGTGCAATTATTTTATGATGATGGATTCAATAAAAATGCTCAAGGTAAAACATTTATTGCTGAAGTTTACCCAAATGCAGGCAATTGGAGCTATTCGGGTCCATTAACTGATTTCTGTTCTGTTACAGCTATAGCAATCGATACAATAAATAATACTACCTCACCTTTTTCAATAACTACTGGATATTCATTGGGACCTGATGTTACGTATTGTTTGGGAGACACGATGGAAATACTGGATGCCGGACCTGGATATAGTTCGTATAAATGGTCAACAGGTGATACAACTCGCACTATTAAAATACTTAAATCCGGTATTTATTCCGTCAATGTTTATAATGGTTGTAATTATTCCGATACTATTCAGGTAAATTTCGTCAACCGTCCGCTTGTTTCATTAGGAAAAGATACAACACTATGCTATGGAAAAAGTATCTCATTAAATGCTGGTATTAAGTCAGGAGTAGGTTACTCCTGGTACATAAATGGCTATATAAATGCTGATACAATAGCCCTACTGAATACAAATCCATATGTAAGTGAATCAATAATAGCTAAAGTGTCGATAGGGAAATGTACAAACTCAGATACAATAAATGTAACCGTTGTTCCTGTTACAGCTCCTTCTGTATCTCAATCACCTTCTTTTTGTCTCGGACAAAGATTGGTTCTTAAGGCAAATTATTATCCATCAGACAGTGTTTTCACAAAGTATCTATGGTCAAATGGTTCAACCAAATCAACAGATACTATCACACAAACAGGGATATATTCTGTAAAAGTATATAATAGTTGCTTTACCTCTTACGATACCTTTAGCGTAAATAGTATCCATGTTGATCTTGGAAGAGACACAGCTATTTGTCAGGGACATTATTTGAATTTAAACGCAGGTAATAGCGGAGCAACTTATCTATGGAGCAACGGTTCAACGAATCAAAATATTTCTGTAACAGCTACGGGAACCTATTGGGTAAAAGTAACTCAAGGAAGTTGCATTCAAAGTGATACGATCCATATAACGGTACTATTACCTGTATCTTTGAATTTAAATACACCGCAAACGATTTGTAAAGGAAGCTTCGTTGCGCTTAATGCGCTAAACCCAGGTAATAATTATCTTTGGTCGGATGGAAAAATCTCCCGATATGACACATTATATAATCCGGGGAAATATTGGATTAAGGTTTATAACTCTTGTTTTACAATTACAGACACAATTACAATAATACCTTCGTCGCTTTCTCTGAATCTTGGAAAAGATACGACCGTTTGTGGATCTTCTATTCTTCTTAATGCTGGAAATGATGGAGCAAATTACCTTTGGAATAACGGAAGCAATAATCAAACAAACAGCATAACTTCTTCAGGTAAATATTATGTTCAGGTAAGTCAGAACAGTTGCGTTGTTTCAGACACAATTTCAATTACATTACTCCCTGCTGTTTTGATAAATCTAGGGAAGAATCAAGCTTATTGTCCTTCATCTCCTATTATTATCGATGCTGGAAATGCAGGTGCTTCATTTTTATGGTCGGATGGAAAAACTACTCAAAAAGATACTATTACGCCAAATTCAGGAACCTATTGGGTGAAAGTTTATAATCAATGTTCCTCTGCTGTTGATACATTTAAACTACAACCTATAACTGATTTTAGTCTTGGCAATGATACCATTCTCTGGACTGGACAGAGCCTTACATTACAGGCAGGTAATAACCCGGGAGGAATATATGAATGGAATGGTAATCCCAATCAAAATTCACAATCCATTACGGTTAATCAAACAGGCATTTATTATGTAAATGCTCAGTTTAATGGATGCACTTTTTCAGATACAATTGAAGTTGCTTTTAAAGATGTGGTGAATCTTGGTCCGGATCAGGTCCTTTGTAATAATCAAAATACTTATTTGAATGTGTACGATCCCGGAGCTCATATTTTATGGTCAACCGGAGAGACAACATCTGATATTAATGTTTCCAAATCCGGCACCTATTGGGTACAGGTATATTATTATCCCGGCAATATAAAAACCGATACTGTCAATATTAGCTTCATTAATTGTAACCAGGTATATGGTAGAATATATATTGACAGTAATGGAAACTGCATAGCAGACTCTACAGAACAGGGTATTCCTTATGCTGAAGTTGCATTCTATAATACTACTACATCTCAATATTCATTTGCAGGATGCGATAACAACGGGAATTATATTGCAAATCTGATTCCAGGAAACTATACTGTATATCTCGAGGGAAATAGTTCCTTTACACAGACTTGTCCATCACTTCCGAACACCTACACCATTACTGTTAACTCCACGATTCCAAATACAGGAATAAATTTTGGTGTTCAACTCAACCAGCTGATTCAGTATACAGATATATTATCCGTCTTTACAATGAATGTAGGCAATATCGTTCGCCTAGGAAAAACCGCTGATTTTATACTTGAATACAGGAATATATCACCTACTGTTGTCAATAGTGGGCAAGTGAAACTGATTCTTGATCCTTTCCTGACCTTAAATAGTATATCTGTACCTTATAATTATATTTCAGGCGATACAATGATCTGGAATTATTCATCCCTTCAGCCTGGAGAAACAAGAATAATTTCATATACTGTAAATGTTCCATTAAATATAAGTCTATATGGAAAAGTGATCTGTAATGAGGCTTTTATTAATCCAGCACCCAATGAACAAGTTCTGTACGATAACTATGAATCAGGTTGTGTATACCTATCCTACCCTTTTGATCCTAATAGTATGAGTGTCTCACCAGAGGGATCTGGTACTCAAGGATTGCTTTCTCAATCGGATACGACACTTAACTATACGGTTCATTTTCAAAATACAGGTACAGACACTGCATATAACGTCATAATTATTGATAGCTTACCCGCCTCTTTAAATGCATCAAGTATTCAAGTGACAGCATCAAGTAATAATTATACCTATACGATTTCCCCAAATGGAGTTGTTACCTGGGCCTTTAATAATATAATGCTACCAGACAGCTCTGCCAACCTTTCAGGCAGTGTAGGATTTATTTCGTATTCAGTAAATTTAGCTCATAATCTTCCATCCAGCACAAGTATTGAAAATGATGCGATCGTTTATTTTGACAGTGCACCAGGAGAGCAAACAAATACAGTACAAAATACAACTTCATCGGTTTCTGATCAGTTTATATCTTTTCCGCAAATTCCATCTATTATTTATAGCGACACCTCTTTTGCTTTAAAGGCTACAGCTAGCTCGGGATTATCTATAAGTTATGCAGCCAGTGGACCTGTTACTATAAGTAATGATTCTATTATAATTACAGGAGCCGGTAATGTGAGAGTACGTGCTTATCAGATGGGTAATAATAATTTTAGCCCAGCCAACTTTACGGATCAGGTATTCACTATTAATAAAGCAAATCAGATTATCACTTTTGATTCGATCCCACCTCAAATTAATGGGAATTATATCTATACGCTTAAAGCAACAGGAGGGAATTCCGGACAACCCATTATTTACACTGTACTTTCAGGACCTGCGACTATTATCGGCAATCAATTGACCTGCACAGGCACAGGTATTGTAACCGTCACTGCATCTCAACCTGGAAACAATAACTACAATGCAGCAAAGACTGTTTCACGAACATTCTTTACGAATGCTTTAACTACTTCAACAAGTTCAGCAATTTCCAATCCTGAGCTGCGTTTATATCCCAACCCTACTTCAGACAGATTTACTATAGATTATTCTGATGCGATAAAAACCGGTGAACACATTGACGTTTATACTGTAGATGGTATTTTAATGAAAAATATTAATATTGCTTCGCAGAAACAGTTAATCGATTGTCAATCATGGCCGGCTGGTATTTACATGATTCATATTAACTCGTACAATCTTGTTATTAAACTGGTAGTAATGCATTAATATTTTGTATAACACATCATACTAAAGAAGCCTGAATTAATCAGGCTTCTTTAGTATGAAAACATTAAACTCCAGTAAATCCTTAAATTTTCTACTTCACCTGGATCACACCACAATTGCAATCGCATTCCGTTGGTTTTAATTTTTCGGCTTCCTGAATTTCTATGTTCAGTTTTTGTAAATCATTATCAATGGTTTTAATTTCATTTGAATTCTTAGAGTCTTTTGCTTGAATGGATATTTCATCGTTTTTCAATAATTCTTTTATGCGTTTATTAAATTCTTCCTTTGTTATTATTTCCGGTTTCAGTTCAATACGGTTATTTAATGATGTCTGAAAAACAGCCGATGCATATAACAGTTTTTGATCCTGCTCTCCTACCATGTAAATATAAGCTGTTGTTTTCTCAGGAAGAACTATATTTCCATTGTCTTCATAAAAACCATATTCATCATTCCTGTCTTTCAGTAATCCGCCACTTGCATTTATTTTCTGAGAAGGCAATACTAAGAATAAACTGAATTTATCTTTATATAGCTCTTCTACCTTAACAATAAGACTGGAAGGTCTCATTCCCGGCAGATTTTTAGTAAGTATATCAATGTTATACCAACCAAAGCTATTAATTTCAATTTCATAATACTCTGCTGATTTATTCATTTTTGTAATTAATGATTTTCTTTTCTGAGGTAGTAATATAGGAGTGGAAGCTGGGATTTGAAGAACAGATGTTAGTTCGCTGATTTCTTTTATAAACTTTCCATTATCCACAATTCGATCACTTCTTTTATTTTTCAATAATACTTTCTGTGAATTCAATTTTGAAATCAGCTCATTATACTTTTCACATTTTTTTGAACAAACATACAATTGATCATCCGGATAAGGAACTTTCTTTCGATCACTTTCCATATTAATATAGTCGTATATAGATTTAATTTCATTGTCAGATAAAAAAGGAAAAAGCGTCATGTCTTTCCTACCAAATTTTTCATAGATACACATTGAATAAGGATCAATTTTATAACTATTAATATGATAACTATTTGTGTCATTTGAACCTTCTTCATAATAAATAGTATCAAAAAATATCCTAAACCCTCCTGTCTTAGTAAAATGAATTAACCAATCCATATCACGTCTCCGGCTCATATGAGCTAAATCAGGACCAGTAGTATCTTTCCCTATTGTATGACAAGCTTGACAATATCCCCTAAATAGTTCTTCACCTTTTGTAATCTCTTTATCAGATAAATTTTTCAAAGGTTTAGGATTCTGCCAGTCAAGTGTTCCTTTATCCGTGAGATTTCCATTATATACATTCATGCTATAGTTTATTTCATCTGTCGGAATGGAAACAGATATAGATTTCTGAATATGTACATTCAAACTATCTTTTGCCTGGATATAAATCATACCTCCACTGCTCAATAATTCATTACCCGATTTTGTTGTTAAACCTGCCAGCACAATATCTTCTATGGAATATGCTTCTTTTATTACTAAAACAACAGGACCATCATTTGAAGAATGTAATGCCTCAGCAGGAATAGAAACTTTGGCACCTTTCAATGTCGTCAGCACAGTATCCCGATGCTGGTTAATTATGTATTCCTGAGAAGGTATTGAATCTGTCAGTAATATCTTTTGGTTATAATCTATCTTTGATTTTTTTGTAAGCATAAAAAATACCATCGTAGCAATAGTTGCAGTTACAACAAGAAAAGTAATTCCTCGAAAATACGTTGTTTGATAAAATGGTTTTGTCAGCATATTAAATTGATTAAGTACATGTTCAAAATTTCTCTTGGTTGCAATTTCTTCGGAACTTAGAGGTGCTCGATTTATATTAATTTTTAATTTCTTCTTCATACCCTTATCCGTTTGAAAGAATACATTTTTTTAATTTATCCAGAATACGATACAACTTTACCTTTGCATTGTTCTCGGTTAGTTTTAAAATCTCAGCAATTTCTTTAAAAGCACGATTCTCAAAGAAACGCATTTCAATCAGTTGCATATCGAATTCCTGAAGCTGTGTCATACATAAAGTCAGACTTTTCTCCTTATGAATATAATCTTCATCTGTATCCGATTCATGAAGTAATTCTTTTATTCCTGACATATCAATATTCAATGTACGATTCATTTTATTATCCTTGATTGATTGAAACACTTCATTCCTTGCAATACGATATAGCCAGGAAGCAAAAGGAAGACCTTTGAATGTGAACTTATGTAAATTAGTCAGCGCCTTCACAAATACCTGTTGTGTAATATCAAAAGCTGCTTCTTTATCGTCGCTTCGCTGATAAATGTATCTAAAAATCGGCTCATGATACATTTCATACAATGGTCTGAAAGCAGCAGGATCTCTCTTTGAGGCTTCAATAATCTTAAGCTGTTGTTCCATGGTTTCCATGGATATGTGATATTGCGATGCATTCGTCATGGCATTTTTATATTTCGTATCTATAACTGTATTGTTCAAAAAAGATACATGAAAAGGTAAACTATTTTTTATAATGTTTTATACAGACAAAGAAGGTCTTTCAAATACAATACATTCACTTAATAATCAAAACATTAACATATATCCTTTTTTTATATTTCATTCAAATCTTAAAAAACTTCTTTCCTAAAAATTTGCTTTAATGATTTTAATACTTTTACTTTGAAATACAAAGTTCTTTAAAAATGACCGAAATAGATAAGCAACTCTCAGATTTGAAGCAGATCCGTCATTTGATGGAACGGTCTTCACGATTTATTTCCCTTAGCGGTTTATCCGGCATTTCTGCTGGAGTTATAGCATTAATTGGTGCAGCCGTTGCGCGATGGAGGATTATTGATGTAATCGTATATAAACATGTTGATCATTATCGTGCCATTCCCGATTTCTATACATTACACAGATTAATGTATGAACTGATTGCGCTGGCAGCCATTACGCTCATACTCGCACTTGCTGCCGCCTATTTCTTTACAAGTAAAAAGGCAAACAAGAATGGACAATCATTGTTCGACTCAACAAGCAAACGAATGTTGATAAATCTCGCTATTCCCTTGATCACTGGTGGCTTTTTCTGTTTGTATCTGTTAAAAGAAAACATTAGTTTAGTTGCACCTGCGATGCTTGTCTTTTATGGCTTAGCACTCATAAATGGAAGTAAGTATACATTGGATCACATTCGATATCTTGGAGTTGCTGAAATTGTTCTAGGACTTGTAGCAGGGCTCTTCCCGGGAAAAGGAATTTTATTCTGGTCTATTGGATTTGGTGTATTTCACATTATTTATGGAGCAGTGATGTATTATAAACTGGAACGTTGAAAAAGGTAATATCAAATCTTAATAAAACATTCGAAAACAGGCTTCGTCTAGGAATTATGTCAATTCTGATTACGAACGACTGGGTTGAATTTAATACTATGAAAGAATTGCTGGATGCTACCGATGGAAATCTTGCCAGTCATATTTCAGCACTAGAGAAATCAGGTTATCTGGAAGTTCGGAAAGCATTTATCGGTAAAAAACCGAATACGTCCTTTCGAATTACTAAAGAAGGAAAAAAAGCTTTCAAAGATCATATTGATGGGCTCGAAGAGCTTATAAAAAATTCAATCTGATTTTTTTTGATTAAAAGCTTTGTATTTCAAAGTACTTTATAAATAAACAATATGAAAAAGAAATTAATACTATGTACTTCGCTAAGTGTTCTACTGTTAGTAGGACGTGTAGGCTATTCTTCATCCATCAGTTATGTATTTCTGGCATGGAACTTACTATTAGCATTTATTCCATATGCCATTTCATCCTATGTACACTCTAATCGACAAAGACTTATTCCACTCATTTTTTGGGGTGTTCTGTGGCTGTTATTTCTACCTAATGCATTATACATTATAACGGATCTGAAACATTTAAGAGAACGGCCATCCATTCCGGTATGGTACGATTGTCTTTTATTGTTCAGCTTTTCGGCATTAGCACTTCTATTTGGATTATTATCGCTCTATAAGATGAATATGGTAATCAAAAAATATACTTCGACAATTATGCAGCACATTTTATTGATAATAATTTCAATACTCACCGGATTCGGAGTATACCTTGGCAGAGTAGAACGATGGAACAGCTGGGATCTTTTTACTAAACCAATTTCATTATTAACAGAATGTACTGCATTAATCAAAATCCCATATGTATGGTGTTTCAGCGCAATCTATGGGCTAGCATTTCTATTTATGTATTATATAATTCTATCACTAATAAATTTTGAAAATGAAACACCCAGAAAATTGGTTTAAAAGTCTCGGCCATGCATTAAATGGCCTAAGAACTGCGTTGGCAGAACGAAACTTTAGGTTTCACATAATAGCAACAATCGTTGTCTTAACATCCTGTTATTTATTGAAGCTAACGCCAGTTGAATGGATATGCATCTTGTCCGCAATAACCCTTGTGTTAATAATAGAATTAATAAATACAGCCATTGAACGGTTTTGTGATTTCATAACAAAAGATTATTCACTTGCCATAAAACAGATAAAAGATCTAACTGCCGGATCTGTATTAATAAGTTCACTATATGCATTACTGGTTGCCATACTAATTATTATTCCAAAACTATATCTATACTTTTAAACTCCTATAACTATGTTTGAAAAATTCAATAACTGGGCACGAACTTCAATAACATTAAAAATGATTATTGTCGGTATTTTAATATTGGTATTATTAATTCCCACCAATATGGTTGAAAATTTAATTTATGAAAGAGAATCAACACGTGATGAAGCAGTAAGGGAAGTCGCCTCCAAGTGGGGATTGGATCAAACGATTGGTACACCTGTTATTAGTATTCCTTATCAGGCAACAGTAACAAATGCCAATGGTCAAAGAGAAACAATTACACAATATGCGCATATACTTCCAGATGACATTATAATTGAAACCAAATTAGTACCTGAAAAGAGATATCGAGGAATGTATGTTGTCGTCCTATACAATACCAAAGCTACTCTTAAAGGTTCCTTCAAATCATCAATTGATAAGCTTCAAAAAATGACGAACAATGGGCTAAAATTAGATCAGGCGTATATACAACTTGGTATCAGTGACCTGAAAGGAGTAAAAGATGCTGTTTCATTCACTGTTGATGGTAATAAAACATACGAGTTCAATCCTGGCGTTCCGTGCACGGATATTTATTATTCCGGTATCAGTTTTCCATTTAACGTTACCGAAAAGGACACGTTTTCATTTGAATGTGATCTTAACCTGAATGGAAGTACATCATTGCATTTTCAACCCTATGGCAAACAAACAACTGTGGATTTAAATACAACCTGGACCAACCCAAGTTTTGAAGGTTCCTTTCTGCCGGACAATAGAGTAATCAATGACAAAGGAACTGTTGCAAACTGGAAAGTGTTACAACTCAACCGCAACTATCCACAATATGGTGTAGGCAATTTTATAAGACAAAGTGAACAACATGCCAGTTCTTTAAACGGACAGGATGACTCATCGTTTGGCATTCGACTAATGTTACCGGTAGATGAATATCAAAAAACAAACAGATCTGCTAAATATTCAATTATGTTTATTCTTCTAACAATTGTTTCATTCTTCTTTATTGAAATAATCAATAAAAAGAGAATACATCCCATACAATATTTGCTAATCGGCTTTGGCATCGTTCTGTTTTATATTCTATTATTATCTATTTCAGAACATCTAAATTTTGACAGTGCTTATTGGATATCATGTACTGCGATTATGATATTAATCAGTCTCTATACACAATCCATATTTAATAAACTGAAACTAACGCTTCTGATTTCTGCGATATTATTAACACTATATGTATTTTTCTATTCGCTTCTGCAATTGCAAGACTATTCTTTATTAATGGGAAGTATAGGTTTATTTATCATACTTGCAATCACAATGTATTTAACAAGAAAAATTGATTGGTATAAAGATTCCAGTGAAAAAGCCATTCAGTAATAATTCATTATTTGGCAAGAACCAAAGTATTGGTTCTTGCCAAATAATTTAAAATGAAAGACAAATTTCATCATTTAAAATACTCTTTAATACATTTATTTTCTTACATTCAGAAAACAATAAAACATACTGCCATGCTAAACCAGGAACTGATCGATCATTTTTATAATTCGTTTAAAAATAAAAATGCAGAAGCAATGATTGCCTGTTATCACGATGACGTCGAATTCTCAGACCCTGCCTTTGGTTTATTGAAAGGATCTGAAGCAAAGAGCATGTGGCAAATGCTTATTGAACGTGGCAAAGATAGTTTACAGATAGATTATAATACTGTTTCAGCAGACTCTGAGAACGGTAAAGCAAAATGGATCGCTCACTATAACTTTGGAAAATCAAAACGACCAGTAATCAATAATGTTACTGCAACGTTTGAATTTAAGGATGAAAAAATTTACAAGCATAAAGACTCCTTTGACCTGAAAATATGGGCGCGACAGGCTTTAGGTCCAATGAGTATTTTATTAATATTAACGGGCCAATTGGAAAAAACAATTCAGAAACAATCACGAGGTTTGTTAAAGGCTTATATGGAAAAGAAATAATATGACCTTATATTTTATAAGCGGATTAGGTGCTGATAAAAGAGTCTTTGATAAATTAACTCTGCCAGAAAAGTACAAAGTAAAACATATTACTTGGATAGCACCTATAAAAAATGAACCTATAGAAAAATATGCAAAGAGATTAAGTACCGATATTGACTCATCAGAACCTTTCTGTTTGATTGGACTCTCATTTGGCGGAATAATGGCAATTGAAATCGCCAAGATCTTATCGCCAAAACAAACAATTATTATTTCAAGTGTTTCAAATCATAAACAACTACCATGGTATTTTATAATACCTAAAATATTAAACCTTCATGTATTGATTCCAACCAAACTTTTAAAGTCTGCTAATGCAATTGCGTTTTGGGCTTTTGGGGTTAAAAGTATTGAAGATCAAAAATTACTGAAACAAATATTAAATGATACAGATGTACATTTTTTAAGATGGGCACTATCAAAAATTATTAACTGGAAAAATGAAATCGTTATAGAAAACTTATCTCAGATGCATGGTTCATCTGATAATATTTTTCCAATCCGATATATAAAACCAGATAAGACCATAAAGAATGGTGGTCATTTCATGGTCTTTAACATGGCAAGTGAAATTTCAGCTATACTAACCGAAAAATTATCCAAATATCCCTAGCATCAATTACCACTCGATCTCCTTCTTCCCTACTGATTTCAAATACGCATTTGTTTTGCTGAAATGCTTGTTACCAAAGAAACCATTATACGCTGAAAAAGGTGATGGATGTGCAGATTGCAGCACAAGATGTTTTTTAGTATCAATAACACTACCTTTTTTCTGCGCATAAGCTCCCCACAGAATAAATACAACATGTTCTTTTTCATCTGATATGTGTTTTATTACCACATCTGTAAATTCTTCCCAGCCTTTCTTTTGATGAGACCCTGCCGTATTTGCCTGAACGGTTAATGTTGCATTCAGTAATAATACACCTTGTTCGGCCCATCTTTCCAGATTACCTGTCTTTGGAAAAGGTTTTCCCAAATCATCCTCAATTTCTTTGAATATATTTTTTAGTGAGGGAGGCATTGCAATTCCATCTTTCACTGAAAAGCACAATCCATTTGCTTGTCCGGCACCATGATATGGATCCTGACCTATAATCACGACTTTAACCTCATTAAAAGGGCATTTATCAAAAGCTCTGAAGATTTCTTTGCCGGGAGGGTAAATAACATGATTGGCATATTCCTGTTTTACAAAGTCTATAAGATTGATAAAGTAGGGTTTATCAAATTCTGAAGCCATTTTTTCTTTCCAGGAAGATTCTATTTTTACATCTTGAGGCATAAATCAATATTGGTATGGTAATTTCAAAAACTATTAGGTAAATTTAACTGTTCTACAGAAACGAAAAACATTTCTTCAAATTTAATGGTCACAAAAATCACAGACGGCGTAAGTGTAAGTGTGTTTACTGAATATCAGCAGGAATACTCCAGCCCGCTTCAGGCACATTATGTTTTTACTTACCGTATACTGATTGAAAACCATAGCGAACATACTGTTAAGTTATTACGCAGACATTGGTTCATATATGATGCCAATGCATTGATGCGTGAAGTTGAAGGAGAAGGTGTTGTCGGACAACAACCAACGCTTGAACCAGGTGCTTCGCATGAATACGTTTCAGGTTGTAATCTAAAAACTGAAATGGGTAAAATGAAAGGTACTTATTTGATGGAACGTGTTGTAGATGGAAAACAGTTTACTGTAGTTATTCCTGAATTTATGCTTATTGCACCATTCAAACTAAATTGAAACTTTTTTCATTATTATATCGGCTTTATCATTTCATAAAACATTATATCATTGGAGGTAATGAGCATAGTATTCATTCTCCATTTGTATATGGCATTTACACGCGTATCATTCAAAATCATGGTCAGCCTAATTATGAAAATGTAAATCAGCATTATTTTGAACTGATCGAAGACGAACATTATATTGATAATATTAATCCTGGTGCAGGAACGAGTATCACCAAAAACATAACTGTTCCGATTAAACAACTTGCACGTCATTCGATTAAACAATTACCCTGGAGACAATTACTTTGCAGGCTTACACATGAGCGTGATCCCAAAATAATACTGGAGTTAGGTACAAGTTTTGGCATCACAACAGCCTATCTGGCACTTACCTGTCCCGATGCAAAAATCTATACATTCGAAGCAAATCCAACACTAATTCAACTTGCCCGGAATTTGTTTTCAGATTTAGGTATAAAGAATATTGAAATTATTGAAGGTAATATCGATGAAACACTTCTTCCATTTTTAAAGAAAACAGATAAAATTGACGTTGCATATATAGATGCCAATCATCGTTTCAGACCAAGTATTAAATATGCCGAACATATTATGGATCATGTTCATGAAAGAAGTTTACTGATCCTTGATGATATTTACTGGTCATACGAAATGACTAAGGCTTGGGAAGGCCTTTGTAAAAAACAAAAAGTAAGTGCCAGTATTGACCTATGGCAAATAGGTTTGCTATACTTTAGAAAAGAGCAGGCTAAAGAAAACTTCAAACTGCGCTTCTAGTCTATTTTTATACTGTAGTAAATTACTACAATATAGCTTCTCTGATCCGAACCAAACGTTGTAACACGCCTTCTAATTTATCTAATGGTAACATATTGGCTCCATCCGATTTTGCCTGTGAAGGATTCGGATGTGTTTCCATAAATAAGCCGTCCGCCCCTACTGCAATAGCCGCTTTGGCAATTGTTTCAATCAAAGCTGGTTTTCCACCTGTTACCCCGGAACTCTGATTCGGTTGTTGAAGAGAATGTGTGCAATCCATCACCACAGGAACACCAAAAGCTCTCATCTCAACAATATTTCTATAATCTACAACCAGATCACTATATCCGAACGAATTGCCTCTATCGGTAAGCATTACATTTGGATTTCCGGCAGCCTGAACCTTTTCTACTGCAAACTGCATGGATTGCCCGGATAAGAACTGTCCTTTTTTAACACTTACAACCTTACCGGTTTCAGCAGCAGCTACTAGCAACTCTGTTTGTCTACATAAAAAAGCGGGTATTTGTAATACATCTACATAAGCAGCAGCCATAGCCGCTTCATGCGATTCATGAATGTCTGTTATCGTAGGAATTGAAAATGCCTTACCTACTTCTTCCAGTATCTTCAAGGCCTTTTCATCTCCAATGCCTGTGAATGAATCCAGTTTGGTACGGTTAGCTTTTCTGTAAGAACCTTTAAAAACAAAAGGAATTTTATATTTATCAGTAATCGTTATAATCTTTTCTGCAATTTCAAAACATATGTCTCTGCCTTCAACAACACATGGACCAGCAATAAGAAAGAAATTCGGGGAATCAGTATGGTGAATCTTAGGAATAATAATGTTCATTGTTGTAAAGTCTAATAGCTCTTTTAATCTAAAAGCTACCCAAAGTTAAAGCTAGAATATGTGAATTCATAATCTCATTATGACATGGACTAATTAAGTACTCTGAAATGGATTTATGCAATGAATTCAATAAAGAGTTCTCGACCAGCTCTTGGAGCAATGGAATTATAACATGCTTCCATTCTCTTAATCTGAAAAGTACCGGAAAACAGTTCAATATATTCTTCTTTATTACCGCCAAAAGGTGGCGTATCAGTATTTAATTTATCATCAAATAGCAGTCCTACTATTTTCCCTCCGGGTTTTAATAAAGCATGTGCATGAGCCACATATTCTTTTCTCAAAGAAGGGTTGATAGCACAGAAAAAAGTTTGTTCCAGGATAAGATCATATTTACCTTGATGTTTAAAAAAATCCTCACAAATAAGGTGATCATCAGATACCTGTGGCATTCTGCTTTTGAAATTTCTGAGTGGCAGGGGAGCAAAATCAATCAAAAAGGTATTGGAAAAACCGGCTTTAAAAAGATATTCTGCTTCATAACTATTACCAGCTCCCGGTATTAAGATTGAAATCGAAGTATTTTCCAACTGATCAATATATGTTTTCAAGGGCGTTGAAATAGCCCCGAGATCCCACCCAAACTGGTTGTTTTGATATCTGTTATTCCAGTATTCCTTATCTAATGAATCCATTTTTCTTGATAATAGTATTTAATTAAATGAGCTTTTGAAGTAATAATAATCCGTATTTATACCTATAATAAGCATTCTTTATTTGCGGAAATATTGGATTATATGCAAGTTTTGGTATTTTTACATGTAAACCTTTTTTAAAGATACACTTATGAGTGAAGCTAAAAAACAAGTGAAAGAAGAAAAAAACAATAATAAAGTATGGATCATTGTACTGGCAGTGCTTTTGCTGGCAGTGAACGGGATTCAGGGATTCTTTAATTTCAAGCAGAATAATGATATTAAAGCAAAAGAAGAGATAATCGTTAAAAAAGATGCTGAAAGAGATAGTCTTGGCCTTGTTTTGAAAGCTAAAGCAGATGAATTAAGTGTTGCAAGAGCTGAAATTGAGAAATTGGGTGGCGACGTAACAGCGTTAGATGCTCAGATTGAAGAGCTTAAGAAAATATCTGAAGAACTTAAGAATTCCAAAAATAAGTATTACAATCTGTATATGAGAGCTAAAGGCGAAATAGATAGCTCTAATAAACTTGCTTCAGATTCAAAAGCTGAAGTTGAAACACTGAAAAAACAGTTAGCTCAGTTAGATTCAAACAATACGACTTTAAAATCTACAATTGTACAGAAAGATCAGAGTATTTCTTCTTTAGAACAAGAGAAAATGGAGCTTTCAAAACAAGTTGCTCTTGCTTCTATCCTGAAAGCTGAAAATATACATGTAATCGCAATCAGTTCTAAGGGGAAAGAAAAAACAGGCGAAATATATAAAGCTAAAGCCATTGATCAGGTAAAAATCACATTTGCGATTAGTGAAAACAAAGTTGCTCAGAAAAACACAAAAGAATTGTTTATTCGTATCATTGAGCCTGATGGTGCTACAATTACAAACGCTGATAATGGTGGTGGTGAATTCGATTATAATAACAGAACCTTATTTTACACATCAAAAACAAGTATTCTGTTTAATGGTATGATTTCTCCGGTTGTTGTAACCTATTCTAAAGGAAGTCCTTACAAAGTAGGAAAACAAACTATTGAAGTATATTGCGAAGGAAATCTAATCGGTTCCGGAACATTTACAGTAGAATAAGTACAAACATTTCTATAAAAAAGCCTTTCAGTTATTCTGAAGGGCTTTTTTTATGGCAGGAATCTATAAAAAACAATTTTGATGAACGGATGACAATGCATTCAGGATAATACGATCACTATTTTTTGTTATTATATTGAAAATCTATATATTTGCATCCCAATTAATAAATTTAGTATACATAAACTATGTCACTTAAACAGTACGAGACGGTATTCATTTTAACTCCCGTTTTATCTGATAGTCAGATGAAGGATGCCGCACAGAAGTTCAAGCAGGTGCTAGTAGACAATGGCGCCAAAATTGTCAATGAAGAAAACTGGGGATTACGTAAGCTTGCTTATACAATCCAAAAGAAAAACACAGGTTTCTATCATTTAGTAGAATTTGAAGCTGAACCTACTGTAATTAACACTCTTGAAACAGAGTTTCGCAGAGATGAACGCATTATGCGTTTCTTAACAACTGTGCTAGATAAGCATTCAATTGCTTATAACATCAAGAGAAAAAAAGGAGAATTTAAGAAATCTGAAAAAGTGGAGGAAAAAGCATGACACTTCAGAACGAATCAATCAACAGAGTCGAGAACAGAAAGAAATATTGCCGTTTCAAGAAACTAGGCATTACTTATATCGACTATAAAGACCCGAATTTCTTATTGAAATTTGTAAACGAACAAGGTAAAATTTTACCTCGTCGCCTAACAGGTACAAGTTTGAAATACCAACGCAAGGTATCCCAAGCGGTTAAACGTGCCCGCCACATAGGTTTATTACCTTACGTAACTGATTCTCTAAAATAATTTAAAAGGAGATTTTCATCATGGAAGTTATTTTAAAAGAAGATATTAAAGGCCTTGGTTATAAGAATGACCTGGTTAACGTAAAAGCTGGTTACGGAAACAATTTCCTTATCCCACGCGGTTACGCAATGAACGCTACCGAATCTGCTAAAAAAGTTGTTGCTGAAAACATTAAACAAGCAGCACACAAAGCAGAGAAATTGAAAAAAGATGCAAATGCTACTTCTGAGAAAATTGCAGCTCTTTCACTGGAAATTGCAGCTAAAGTTGGCGATACCGGAAAAATATTCGGTGCTGTAACCTCTTTACAAATTTCTGATGCATTGAACAAGAAAGGTATCAGTGTAGATCGTAAGAAAATTTCATTCAAAGGCGACGTTAAAGAAGCCGGCGAACATACTGCTTTAATTGATCTTCACAAAGAAGTTAAAGTTGAATTGAAATTTACTGTAGTTGCTGAGTAATTTCAGTATAAGATAATTAAAAAGCCCTGCTGATAGTGGGGCTTTTTTTATGTCTATAAACTTAGGATTTAATTGTCTTTATCAAATCTATAATATTTTCAACCTCAGTATCCTGAGAATAATGTAGCAAAGCATATTCCTGAGCTTTTTCAATCATTAGATTACTCTCACTTCTGTTATTTAAAACCCATTCAACTTTATCACAATAATCGGCAATATTATTATATTCAAATAAAAGACCCAATTCCCCATTCTTAAGAATCTCTTTGGTCCCCCCTGAATTAGTGCCTATAACCGGAAGCTTACTAAGCATTGCTTCAATAGTTACCATTCCATATGTTTCACTTTCTGTTGCTATAGTAAAAATATCAATTGCATTATAAAACAATGCCACATCCTTATTGAAATCCCTAAAATGTACCGATTCCTGAATATTATTTTTCAAAACCGTCTTCCTTAATGCTGCATCATAAGCCACACATGAAGGATCATTGATCGTTGGAGATCCAAAGATCAATACTTCAATTGTAATTCCTCTTCGTTTAAGTTCCAAAACTGCCTCTATCAATATATGCTGTCCTTTCGGTTCAGCAATCCTACCAATAATGCCAACTAGCGGAGCTTCAGGATGAATATTTAATTTGTTTAATGCTTCTTCCTTTGAATACGTTTTCAAACTCAAAGTATCTATATCCACTCCTATCGGAATGACTTTAATTTTTTCGACCGGATAATGTGTTCGTTCAATAACCTCATTTTTAAGCCACTCCAACGGACTAATCCAGTAATTAATGGATTGATAACGAATCGTATGAACAATGCTTTTTTTATTCATACCTATCTGCATGTGCTGCTGATAAATAATACTTATTTTTTTGCTGAAAAAACGTTTTACTAACGAGACTGTTTTTAAATCTTTATTATCAGATACAAAAACAGTATTGATATCATTCTTCTTTAGAAAAACAGAAATTTTATATGCATTTGTTATATCAAGAAATTTTTTCCGCCCTTTTAGAATAACAATACTGGAGAATATATCTTTACTCTCTCTATAAATAGCAGAATTATCGGCAACAATAAGAGATACATTCCAACCGGTCTTTTTTAATAATCCGGCCAGTTTTAATGTATTCATTTCCAAGCCTCCCCAACCAGTTGAAAGAATTAGAAAGGCTATACTATTCATAAATTTTGCTTAAATAATTGTTTACCTGAAGGAAAGTGATTTCTAATGATGGCAAATTAGGTGATTTTTGATACGCAAACAAGGTTGTAAAACCAATTCAATTTCTTCATACCAAAGAATAGAAGTCCTTTTCATTAGTAGTTCCTTTTCAAGCAGCCCGGCTCGCTTAATTCTAGTAACTTTATTAATAACTTCGTACTTTGTAACAAATGCAGAACATGATTACCCGCACAGAAATATCGCCCGGTAAAGCACCTTTTACGATAGAAAAGGATAGTTCCGTTATTACAATCGGCTCCTGTTTTGCTGATATGATTGGTGATAGAATGAAACATTACCGAATGAATGTATCAGCCAATCCATTCGGTACGTGTTATAATCCCATTTCAATATTTCAGCTATTAACGATAAGTATAGAACGAAAATACAACCCATTACCGGCAGAACTAGGCGGAGTTTGGTACGATCATCAATTTCATTCTGAATTATCAGCATTAAGTCCGGAAGAACTTCACCAGCTAACGAATGAAAAGATTGCGGAAACATATTCCAAACTAAAATCCGCATCAATTCTCATTATTACTTTTGGAACAGCTTGGGCATACCGACATGTGAATAGCAATTCCATTGTTAATAATTGTCATAAACAAGCAGGCAAATATTTTAAAAAAGAATTGATCTCCATAAAGCATATACTGGAAGAATTTGAAACGCTGTATAAAGAACTTAAACAACTTAATCCTTCTCTAAAGATTATTTTGACGGTAAGCCCTGTAAGGCATATTAAAGACACTCTTCCACTTAATTCAGTAAGCAAGGCAAATTTAATTTCTGCCTCGTACTATATATGCGAACAATTGGATGATTGCTACTACTTTCCTGCTTATGAATTACAGGTTGATGATCTGCGGGATTACCGTTATTATTCCGAAGATCTGATTCATCCTTCTTCACTGGCACAAGAATATATCTGGAACAAATTAACAAACTGGGCTTTCTCTCCATTGCTTCATGATATCATGAAAGAATGGGATCATTTGCATCGATTGTTACAGCATAAAGCCTTCCACCCTACCTCTGTTGCACATCAGGAATTTTTAATTCAAACGATAAACCGTTTTAATCAATTTGATTACTGGGACGTGAGCGAAGAAATAAACACACTAAAAGCACAATTGATCTAAATGACTTCTTTCCATACTCATACCAACCGATTAGCTAAGGAAAGCAGCCCTTACTTACTCCAACATGCCCATAATCCTGTAGACTGGTTTCCGTGGGGTGAAGAAGCGTTGAATAAAGCACGCACAGAGGATAAACCCATTATTGTAAGTATTGGTTATTCGGCCTGCCATTGGTGCCATGTAATGGAACGCGAATGTTTTGAAAATGAAGAATTGGCAGCGTTGATGAATTCTTTATTTGTTGCTATCAAAATTGACAGAGAAGAAAGACCCGATATTGATCAGATATACATGGATGCCATCAGCTCTATGGGATTGAGAGGTGGCTGGCCTTTGAATGTTTTTCTTACACCGGATGCAAAACCATTTTATGGAGGAACCTACTTCCCGCCTGCAAACTGGAATAGTATTCTTGAACAAGTATCTAATGCATATAAACAACATAAAGAGGATATTTATAAATCTGCGGAGGGTTTTACAGAATCACTAAACATCAGTGAAGTAAAACGCTATGGACTTATACATGAATCTCATGTATTTACTGTGACTGAATCCGATCTGGCATTTGATCATCTCTCCAAACAGTTTGATTTGCAAATGGGCGGTTTGGATAAAGCGCCTAAGTTTCCGATGCCTTCCATATACTTATGGCTATTGCGCGATTATGCGCTGACAGGTCGACTAGCATCATTGGAACAAGTAGAGCTTACATTGGACAAGATGGCCATGGGCGGTATTTATGATACCATTGGAGGAGGATTTGCCCGCTATTCGGTAGATGGAGATTGGTTTGCTCCGCATTTTGAGAAGATGCTGTATGATAATGGACAACTGCTATCATTATATAGTGAAGCATATACCATTACTAAAAAACCTCTGTACAAAGAAGTAATTCTGGAAACTATTTCCTGGTTAAAACGCGAAATGATTTCACCTGAGGGAGGTTTTTATTCGGCGCTTGATGCGGACAGTGAAGGTATAGAAGGTAAATTTTATTGTTGGTATTATGATGAAATAAAAGAACTGATACCGACAGATGAACTTGATTTATTCTGTGCCTATTATTCCATTGAACCAAATGGTAATTGGGAACATGGAATGAATATTTTATACCGCAAATTAAATGATCAAACATTTGCAGCACAAAATAACTTAAGCTCAGATTCATTACAATCTTACATTCAACGTTGGAAAAATATATTATTCTCCGCAAGAGATCCGAGAGCTCATCCTGGATTGGATGATAAAATACTGGCATCGTGGAATGGAATTATGCTAAAGGGTTTATGTGATGCATACCGCATACTCAATGAAGAACACATACTGAACATTGCTATTCTGAATGCTGAATTTTTGATTACCAAAATGTACGATGGTCATGTATTGTATAGATCATATAAAAACTCCAAAGCAACGATACCTGGATTTCTGGAAGATTATACTTTTGTGATAGAAGGATTGCTTGCCTTATACCAAGTAAGTCTGGATGAACAATGGCTGAGACATTCTATTGATTTGATAAATTACGTAATCGATCATTTTTATGATGAAAGTGAAGGAATGTTCTTCTATACTTCTGATGAAGGAGAAAAACTGATTGCCAGAAAGAAAGAAATATTTGACAATGTTATACCGGCTTCAAACTCTTCTCTTGCACGTAATCTATATCAATTAGGTAAATTGCTAGCTAATGATGACTGGATAGAACATGGACAAAAAACAGCGTCAAGGGTGAAGAATGCTTTTCTGGCAGATCCTTCTTATTTGTCCAATTGGGGTTGCCTGATCAGCGATTTAATGGTACCCACTGCTGAAATTGTCATAAGCGGTGAAAATTATTTATCGGTACGGAAAGAGATCGATTCAGTCTATCATCCAAATAAAGTAATATGCGGATCTGGTGAAGCAAGTACTCTCCCACTTCTACAAGGAAGAAATCCTGTAGCCGGAGAAACCATGATTTATCTTTGTTACGATAAAACCTGTCAGCTACCAAGCAATTCTGTTTCAGAAATAATATCTCAACTAAAACAAAAATAAATTATGAAACTAAAACACCTCATAGTTCTATCCTGTTTCATTTCATTCGGAATAACAACATCCGCTCAAAACTACGATTCCATTTGTAATACTTACAAAGCTTATTATTCAATGGAAGAAGCGCTAAAGGATCCATTAAAAGTATATAGACTTGATCTTGCTCTATTAAAGTTGACTGCCATTCCACCGGAAATTGGTAAACTTGAAAATCTTGTTTGTCTGGATTTAGGCTTTAACAGAATTGCAACACTTCCACAGGAAATTTCAAAATTGAAGCATCTGGAATATCTCAATCTGATCGGAACACGATATATGGCAAAGCTTCCAGCGGTGGTAGCAACATTGCCTTCATTAAAGGTATTGGATTTGAGAGAACATCCGGAATGGACGCCTGCAAAGTATGAGGAAGCTCAAAAAATAATTCCGAACGTACGTATTCTAAAATAATTGATTAAAACATATAATGATTGGGAAAGAGGAAGATATAGACGTATTGTATTGTGATGTGGTAATTCCCTTGCCTCTTCCTAATTTTTTCACATACAAAATCCCTGCGGCCCTCAATGACTACGTAAAAGTTGGTTGCAGAGTAATTGTCCCTTTTGGTCAGCGAAAGTTTCTTACAGCAGTTGTAAGAAGTATTCACAAAAATCCATCTAAAACATATCAAACGAAAGAGCTGATTGATTTACTGGATGCCGAACCAACCATGAATAATCTTCAATTCAAATTCATGGATTGGATGTCTGAATACTATTTATGCCATCCGGGTGAAGTTTTACAAGCTGCTATGCCAAGCGGATTTAAACTCAGCAGTGAATCAATGATTCAACTGAATCCTTTGTTCAAAGAAGAGGACTTTGATCTTACAGAAAAAGAGATTCGAATCATTCATGAACTTCGCTCCCGCACACTTAACTATAAGGAAATAGCTAAACTGATTGATACAATAGCTATTCAGAATATCATTAAATCGTTGATAAAAAAACAGGCAATACTTTTATTCGAAGAAGTAAAAGAAAAATACAGTCCGAAAATTATTCAACGGATTCGTTTAAACAATCAATATACAAGTGAAAAAGCTTTATCCGGTTTATTAGATGAATTAGAAAAACGTCCGAAACAACAAGAGCTTGTTTTACGGTATTTACAGCTTGTTCCTGTATTACAAACACAAAAAAGTAATACTAAAGGAATAGAGAAATCTGTTCTTACAACATTAAACATTTCTGCATCCTCGCTTCAGACCTTATTAAAGAATTCTATTTTGGAAGAATTTGATGAAGTTGTTTCAAGGATCAGTGTTCGGGATTCCGGAGAAAAGGAAAATGTAACCTTATCAGAGGACCAGGAAAAAGTCAAAGAATCAATTCTGAATCAATTAGCGGAAAAAGATATTGTCCTCTTACATGGCATTACCGGAAGCGGCAAGACAGAAATATATATCGATCTCATTAAACGTAGTATTGACAATGGATCTCAAGCCTTGTTGCTATTACCTGAGATTGCATTAACCACTCAGATTGTAAACCGACTGGAAGAATATTTTGGTGACAGAATGGGTGTATATCATTCTAAGTTTTCAGATAATGAACGCGTGGAAGTATGGCAAGGGCTTCAGGATGGACGTTATGATTTTATTGTTGGCGTTCGTTCTTCCTTATTTTTACCATTTACGCATTTGGGATTGATCATTATTGATGAAGAACACGAAGCCTCATACAAGCAACAGGATCCCGCTCCCCGTTATTATGCAAGAGATGCTGCTTTAATGCTTTCCCGCATTCATCAGGCTAAAACAGTTTTAGGATCTGCTACGCCAAGTCTTGAAAGTTATGATTTAGCTACAAAACATAAATGGGGCTATGTTCCTTTATTAAAAAGATTTGCTGACGTATCGCTGCCAACCATTGAGCTAGCGGATATGAGACTTGAAAGAAAAAACAAAACGATACAACAAGGATTTTCATTGAAACTGCTTAACGGAATACGTGAAACACTTGCTAAGAAAAAACAAGTCATTATATTTCAAAACAGAAGAGGTTTTTCTCCTATGCTGCAATGCGAAGATTGCAGCAACATTCCTACGTGCAATAGTTGTTCAGTAAGTCTTACCTATCATCAATTCAGTCATGAATTGAGATGTCACTATTGTGGCTTCAGTCGAAAAGTGCCTCAAACCTGTGATGTTTGCAGTTCGCCACGTTTAAAAACCATTGGAGCCGGAACTGAGCGTATCGAAGATGAGTTACAGCTCTTACTTCCGGAAGCAAAAATACGGCGTATGGATTTGGATACAACCCGCAAAAAAAACAGTTTTCAGGAATTACTATCCGAATTCAGTCAACAAAAAATAGATATTCTTATCGGGACGCAAATGGTATCTAAAGGACTGGATTTTGCGCATGTAGAATTGGTAGGTGTTTATGATGCCGATCGAATGTTGCATTTCCCTGATTTTCGCTCAATAGAACGCACCTTTCAAATGATTGTACAGGTGAGCGGCAGAGCTGGTCGAAAAAGCGGAGAAGGTAAAGTAATCATCCAAACCTCACAACCCGATCACCCGGTGTTTCCATTCATACTTAGAAACGATATTCACGGTTTTTTTACTCGTGAATTATATGATAGAGAAATGTACCATTACCCTCCGTTTACCCGAATGATTCACATTTCGGTATTACATATTGATCAGAAAGAAGCACTAAAAGTAGCACAAGATCTTTCTATTAAATTAAAAGAAGCAATTGGCAGTAAAAGGGTTTTGGGGCCTCAATCTGCCTCCATTGAACGTTTAAGGAATTATTATCATATTGAACTTTTTATTAAATTGGAAAAGGAGTTGAAGGGCTTGCAATCTATTAAAAATAAAATCGCAACTATTATTCAAAATAATGAGTCAACTAATTTTAGTAACAAAGTCAGAATTAAAGTGGATGTAGATCCTGTCTAAAAAAATTATGAAACATTATATTCCCGTTCTGATTCTGTTATCGATGGTATTATATTCTTGCAGTAATACCACTGAAAACGAAAAAACACAAACCGACAGTACTCAATTCGAAGTTACAGATACTGTAAATACAACTGTTAAGAATAATACTATAGCTCCTAAAACGGAGAATATGTTATCCTATTCCGCCGAAGATGAAAGTCATCTTTTATTATTCGAAAAATTTTCTTTAGGAATTATTTCCTCTGAGTTGAAAAAGAAGTTTCCGGATTTAAAACCTCTTCATGCTGAAGATAATAATGAAGAACTTGGCACACGAGGATTACAGGAATCTATTCAAGATATTACTTTTTTAAATAAGAAAGGAAAACTTGAATTTAACTTTAGAAATGATTCTTTATACAGATATAGTATTGTTTTTAATGAACCCAATGAGAACAAGGCAACAGATCTTTATGAAAAAATTTTAAACTATTATAATAAACGCCTGGGGGCCTTTTTACCAGTTAACATTGAAGAAGATAATCATTATGCGCAATTAAATACCTGGTATTTAAATCCTGATTATCTAATCGCTGTTTATAATCTGAATACAGGAAACATAACCATTGCAGCGCAGAATAACAAACCTGGTCAACAGCAATAGTCATGAATGAATATGATATAACCTTATCTGTGGATCAGATGAATTTCGAAAAGGTGTTACTGGAAATTGCTGAAGAAATAGTACCATTTAAACTAATGGGAGAGATTGCAACTTATATTCCTGAATTAGGTAAAGTAGATCCTGATAAGTTTGGCATGTGTATTCAAGCAATGGATGGTAGAGCATACTCTATTGGGAATAGTGAAGAAAAATTTTCCATACAGAGTATCTCAAAAGTTTTTTCTGTTTCCTTAGCCTATTCTATCATAGGTGAAAGTATTTGGAAGAGAGTTGGTGTAGAACCTTCCGGCACCAGGTTTAATTCATTAATACAACTGGAGCTTGAACAGGGCATTCCCCGCAATCCATTCATTAACGCAGGTGCTATTGTTATATCCGATATATTGCTTTCTCTTCTGAGTAATCCGAAAGAAGATTATATCAATTATGTTCGCAGAATAAGTGGTGTTCCGTCTATTCAATATAATCCGGTTGTTGTAGCATCCGAACAAGGTTTTGGATTTAGAAATGCTGCATTGGTAAATTTCATGAAATCTTTCGGCAACATTCAAAACGATGTTGAGCAGGTTTTGGACTTTTATTATCACGCCTGTTCGATAGAAATGACATGTATGGAATTATCAAAGGCCTTTATTCCATTTGCGAATCACGGATGTTTATTCAATTCAGAGGAAGCTATTTTAAATAGAAAAGAAACTAAAAGAATAAATGCGTTGATGCAAACATGTGGCTTTTATGATGAAGCCGGCGAGTTTTCTTTTAAGATTGGTTTACCAGGAAAAAGTGGTGTTGGTGGAGGAATAGTTGCCGTATGTCCAAAAGAATTTACAGTTGCCGTATGGAGTCCAAGATTAAATAAAAAAGGAAATTCTGTTATTGGTATGAAGGCATTAGAATTATTAACAGACAAAACAGGATTGTCCGTTTTTTAAGATTTAATCGCGATCAAATCTTAAAAAAAGAGTCGTGCCTTCATTGGGTTTACTTTCAATATGTATGGTACCTCCCATCATTTCCATGTGACTTTTTACTAAATACAAACCCATTCCTTTCCCCTGCTTTACATTGGCATGAAATCTACTATACAGGCTAAATATTTTGTCGCCATGTCTTTGTAAATCTATACCGATTCCATTATCTGCAATTTTAATAATAAGTTGATCCGTATTATGAATAACATCAATAAATATATAGGGTGTAACCTGGTCATTTTTATACTTTATTGAATTCTGTATGATATTAATCAGAACTGAATGCAACAAAGTCCTTACTGTATTGAGACTAAAGTTTCTATCATATGTCTCAATTATATGTATTTCCGTATTTTTAATTTCTGCAATAAGTTCAGATAAAATAACATTTTCTTTTTTATCCAGTAATTGATTATTTGATTGAATGACTGAATTCAGGTCAGTAATTACCTCGTCCAGATTTTTTGTTGCTGAACTTATATATTGTATCAATTCTCTTCTTTGAGATTCATCAATTAAATTTTTATCATACAAATTAAGAAAGCCTTTAATATTAGATAAAGGAGCCTTTAAATTGTGCGATACGATATAGTTAAATTGATTTACTCTATTATAGCTTTGGGTAAGATCAAGAAATATTTTTCTCGTATGTTCTTCTGAATTAATTCTTTTTTCTATTTCAACTTTAAGATCACGTTGTTTAGACATTAATCTTTCCATCAAAATTCTATAGTAATCCGAATAATTATAAAAAAGAACAAACAGAAATAATAAATTAATGAATAGATTTAGTGAATAGATATCTACTGGTATTCCATAAAAATTGAAATTGATTTGATAAGTAGGTACATAATAATCCTTGAAGAAAAAGATAAAGAAAAAAACAAGTAAATAGATAAAAAACGACATGAAAATACTTTTATAATCAACAATATCATATAACCAAAAAATGAATAAAGGAGATGACAATAAATACAAATGAAACCCCGATTCAAAACCCATCATTATTGTTATTACAAGTACACTAATAGCTGTCATGACTACAAGAATAAACTTAGCAGTCAGAAAAGATCTTTTATAATTCAAAAATAATATTGCAACATTTAGTATATTATAACATACAAATATGTAAAACGGCCCAATCCAATCAATGAGATAAAAAATAATACCATAAAAGATGGCAATGAAAAATGTAAAAAAACAAAATACATTCATTGCATGTATTTTATACTGACTCTCTAATGAATCATTTTCATTAATTCCTATATTTACAATCGTTTGGTATAATTTTTTCACTTTAGATTGTTTTCTTTACGGTTTTGTAAGATCAAATAAATATAAAACATATCTAAAAGAAAACATATTCCACACATACATATCAGCAGGTAATTTTCCGGCCATTTTAAGATACACATTACACTAATCAAACCAGTTCCAAGCCACTTTGTCCACGCCGTAGTAAATGACAAAACCGATTTGTTTGCTAATCGCAGAAACATCGTAATGTACAACAATGAAATGAGTATATTAATAATATAAGCAGAATTTGCACCAATAGCATTATCAAAACCCTGTTTAACGAAGCAATAGATTAATGCCAGCCATGTAATAAGGGCGAATGTAAATAATGCTTTATAGTAAGGGACAATCGAATCATTGACTTGCTTATAACCATACTTATAAAAATTTATTACAATAAATACATCAAGCATGAACCATACTTTATATCCCAGTGCAATAGCAAAGCCCATATCAGGTATAAATACAAAACCCCATAAAAATTCCCATGTTATATTAGCACACAAAACCGAAGCTGGCATTTCGACAAATTTATTCTTAACTATATTCCGAATAACAAAAACATAATTAACAATCCAGAAAACTGCACCTGTTAGAAACAACAGTATCTGCAATAATGAATACACATTAAGATTGAACCAGATTATAGCAATTTTCATAAGTAAAGTATTTTAAAATAAACCAGCTATCTTTTTAAAAACTTTTGTTAAAGCTGCTACACCAAAAGGCAATTTGCCTTCCCAAGGTAAGCCTTTAGCATAACGTCTCTTATCTTTAAATCTTAATAAATCAAGTAACCAAGGTTCATGCAAGTTCCATACTTTGCAATAAGGCCCTCCTACTTTACTTACATCAAGAATTGCGTTAACAGCCCTTCTTGCGGCTTCATTAGCTCCTTCCATAGTTGCCAGATCTGTATTTGTTTTCACATAATCTGAAGCCATGAAAAAGTTACTGATATCACAATAGGCATAAGGCCTGAAGGACCAGGTATTTTTATTGTTTACCAACAATGGCTCCTGATTAACAGCAGATATACCAGGTATAATACTACAATCAAGATTCCATTTATGAAGGTATTCATCTTTCAAAATTTCTTTACCATCAACATTCAGACTCCTTTTGATCTGAGCCCAACACTCATCCAGAATTTCTTGCTTTGAACATTCTTTTGCAATCTTACCATATAAAATACCGGGTGTAAACCAATCGGAAATATCAACGGATAGAATCCCTTTCACATTTCCATCACCATAAGCAGACCAGTCAAAATTGTTCCAGAATTGTGCTTGTGAAATAGATGTTAAAGCCCATGGTGTATCAACATAAATAGTATGGCCTTTATTAATCGGAATATTTTCTGTTAAATATAATTGCAGACCATTCATCCATGAAACATTATCAGCTATAACCCGAATATTCTGAAGGGTTGGATCAATATCCAACATATCATCGTTGATGAGCTCTGCCATAACCTCTACAGGAACGGCACTTATATAATAATCTCCGGTTACCAGTTTTTCTTGTCCATCCTGCTCAATAATAACGCCTGAAACTTTATCCGGTCTTTCGGTAATAATTCGTTTTACTTTTGAATTCAATTGATAATTTACACCTGAAGATGTAAGATGCTTAAGCCAGGGATCAATCCAAACGGCATTTGTAGGACCATTAAGAATTCGATCACTACTTACTCCTGGTTTAAGTATGTCGAAAATCAATTGTAATAATATATCTCCCCCTGTTTTGGTACTAACTTTTTCAGCTCTTGCAGCCACTAACGTACGTGTAAGACCTCTTGCTAAAAAGGTTTTATAATTTTCCGAGAACCGATCTGCCTCAAGAAATTCCCACCAACTCATCCGTTCATACTCCTGTTTTCTCCTTTCTGCACAACTGGTCATTAATTGCCAGATCCGTTCAGCAAAATATTGCTTTTCCTCATCTGTTAAGCCTAAATCAACTTTATGATCCAGATCCAGGAATTTTTTTATCTCTTTTATTGAGCCAGGAAAACGAGCAGGCATAAAAAAAGATTCCTTACCAAAACGAGCAACCCGAATTTCAGAGGTCTGAACTAAGTTATCAAATACACTCCCGTTTGCATATGGAATTTCTTTCATAGTAGCCGTGACATGCCTGTAAAATCGAGGGAAAAACCTGAATCCATGTTCTCCGGGAAGTGGCATACGTCCGTTTTCAGCTGAATCAGGAACCGGTAAACTCCTGGCCTTTCCACCTGGAATAGGCTTAGATTCGTAAACCTCAACCTGAAAACCTCTTTTAATTAGCTCATGAGCAGCACTCAAGCCTGCAACACCGCCACCTAAAACAATTACTTTAAAAGTCATATTAATAAAAATTTAATACCATCATAGATACGACGATCGATAATAAAAGTTATTCAACATTCCAAACATATGCCTGGAAGATTAAAAACTGATTTGTTTTGGTACTAAAAATTGGATCTCTAAATCTTAATCCGAGGGATCAAATAACAATTCATAATTGTAAGATCTGCAAAAGATTAAAAAAAATAAACCATGAGTGATTTAAAAAGCAGGAACCACCAATCAAGGCTTAATGATCAAAACCGAAGGTGTATTATTTAACCAAATGCTTTGCGAGTCAATTAATTTCTTCCAGCTATCAATACTTATGATCATCATATCCTGCTTGTCAAGAAAATCTTTTTCAATTTTTCTATTACTTAAAATAGAGATGTTACCAGAGGCCTTTTTTTCAATAGATCGTAATGAATCAGATATATCAATATTATTCTTCAGAACTTCTGAAACATCTAAAATTGTTATTTTAGAATTACTACTTGTAATAAATTTTGTGGCATAGGCTATTAAAAATGCATCATCTATATTAAAAATCGGCAAGAAAATGTGCTCCGTTTTTTCCAGATTTTTATCCAACAAAACGCCTACCGATATTTTACTTTTTATTATAATTTGTCGGGTTGTCTCATCAAAAGGAGTATTTTCAAAAAGTTTTTCTTTCCCTGTAAATTTGTCTATGAGTCTATCCGGATTAACAATCCTCGTTGTAAAGCCAAGTACTTTTCCTAACAAGGTCCCTTCGAAAATAGATTCACCAAGCCCAACTAATAGTAGATCGTAATCACCTTCATTAGCTACTTCAGCAATACCCGTAAATATATCATTCGAAGCTCTGAATAAAGGAATTATCTTCTGGTTCAGTTTATTCGATTCTTCAATAATGGGTGTAAAAATTTCTTGTTCGTATTCTTCAACATTATAATGATGTATTTCGTTGCTTGGAGTCAGATGCATCGTCGTAATTGTAACGTCTTCATTCATTTTTTTCACCAGGCTATTCGCAATCAGTAATAGTTTCTTTCCACTCTCCGCATTTCCAAATGATATAAGAACATTGTATTTTTTAACTGTTTTGATTTGTTCTACATGAACAGGCTTTGTTTTATTTTTAAATACTCTATTTATTCCATATAAAGCAGGTCCGGTCATCACGGTTGTTACCAGAGCCATTATTACCATCATAGCAAATATCTGAGGTGTTAGAATGCCAAGATCATAACCAATATTCAAAACTACCAGCTCCATCAAACCTCTTGTATTCATTAATGCTCCAATGATTAAGCTGTCCTTCCAATTTTGTCCGACAAATCTGGCAGCAAGTGCACTACCAGCAAATTTTCCGATAATAGCTACCAGTATAATTAATAATGCAATTCCCCATAAGTAGGAATCGTTCAGTAAACCAATTTCTGTTCGTAATCCAGTAAAAACAAAAAACAATGGTAGTAGCAATAACATAGAAACGTCTTCAACTTTTTCTATAAATATATTTCTGAACTTAAGATTATCGGGCATAATTGCACCTGCCATGAATGCACCAAACAAAGCATGAATACCAATTATCTCTGTTGCATATGCTGATAAAATCAACATGATAAAAAATATTGCAACAACAGATTTTTTCAACGAATCACGATTTGCATATAAATCACCAATCCTTTTGAGGAATGGTTTTACAACATAAATCATTAATAGAAAATAAATAGTAGCAAGAAGAATAACATATAATGAACTTATAAAAGATCCTGCTTTAACTATTGCAATAACAGCAGCTAACATACACCAAGCCGTTATATCATCAGCAGCAGCACATGTTATTACCATCGTTCCCAACCGGGTTTTATGCATTCCTCTTTCCTGAATAATTCTAGCTAATACAGGAAAGGCCGTTATACTCATTGCAATACCCAGAAACAATGCGAACGAAAAAAACGGGACACCTGATGGTGCAAATGATTGATAAATAAAATAAGCCAAACCCATTCCAAGGGTAAACGGGAAAATGATACTTGCATGGCTAATAACTACTGCTTCGTGAGCTCTGTTCTTGAGTACTTTTAAGTTCAGTTCCATCCCAATGACGAACATAAATAGTATTAGACCGATCTGACTTAAAAACTGAAGATTACCCAACGATTTTACCGGGAATAATGCAGATGAAAATTCTGGAAAATACATACCAAGCAATGATGGACCCAATATGATACCAGCGGCAATTTCTCCAATAACTGTTGGTTGACCAATCTTTTTACAAAACCATCCGAATAGCCGTGCAATAATAATAATGGTTGCTATTTGAGCAAGTAGAATAGCAAGAGGATGATGTAAGTTATTTCCAAGTGATTCTATAAATTCACCCCAATACCCATTAACATTCGTAGGCAAGGTAATATTTCTTCCTCCTTCCAACTCTTCTCCTGTTATAACAATCCAATAAATCAGAAACGAGAAGGTTCCGATCATTGTAATATAAAAAAGTATACTTCTGAATCGTAACATTTAATATTATATAAATAAAGCCGTTGTTTATTACTGCATCAATAAATAAAAGTCCCTTCAGATAAGAAAGATTTGAACAAACCAATGCTTACTATCTGAACCTACCTATGTTATTGGACTTTTAACTACCTCAAAGATACAACCTAAATCAAATATTTGAGGTTGGAGAGGAAAAATAAGGTTACATATTCACTCTATCAACCTTAATTATAGATCGTTTATTTTTTCATCTATTTAAATCACGGACTGATGTATATGTTTCAAATTAAAACACTCATATTTAAATAATTATAAAAAAGCAGGATTCAGACTGTTAAACCTGAATCCTGCTTTTATGCTAAAATGATGAACTGTTTCTAACGGATTAAATTAAAATATCCTTCTTGATTAATTTCGTTGTTTTTCCAAGTCAATACCTTCACTTTGTAAACATATATATCACTGCTTTGCAACATTCCATTGAATGTTCCATCCCAACCTTCGTCCAGATTTGTTGAGGAATATAACAGTTGCCCCCAACGATTATAAATTTGAAACTCCAGTAATTGTTTAATACCCCAACCGTTTACTTTAAAATTTTTCTTTGGATCTCCGTCAGGTGGCACAAACATGGTAGGAAGTTTTACAAATGTCTCAGGTAGAACTGTAATTTTATAAATATAATTATTGTTAAAACACCCGCGTATATCTGTTACATTAACAGTATATATAACATCCTGTAAAGGTCTTATTACAGGGTAATTTGCCAAACCTGAATCAGGCGTCCATTTTAAGAAATAAAGGCTCGGTGGCAATACGGGTAGTTGGACTGTATTTCCAATTACAATTGTCGTATCCAGATTCCCAAATGTTGATGGTTCAATTATCACTGAAGAAACCTGAACAGAATCAGCACATCCGTTCATAGATGTTTCAGTAACCGTATAAATAGCTGTATGCAAATTTGTTGCAATGGGATTGGTACTCGTTACATTTGATAAATTAGTTGATGGAGTCCAAAAAAATGTACTTGTACTACTAGGATTAACTACTGTGAGCTGAGCCGGTTTACCCTGACATACTGTATCGCCCGTTGCGATGGTAACAGGATTCGTATAAACAGCTGCTTTTTTAACAATAGTATCCTTACAACCAAACAAATTATCCGCTATGTACAAACTTACATTATATATACCAGGCTTGGCATAAGCATGAGCAGGAGGATTAGCCAATGTTGATGTTTGACCATCGCCAAAATTCCATAAATACGTGAGTTGATTTAACATATTGGAAGTATTGACAGAATCTACCGATGTATTTGTAAATGGGAAAGGTCCATCATTAAAACAAATAGTTGTATCAGTACCTCCTTTGACACGATCAAAATTTGCAATTACCTGATGGATATAGACAGGAGTCTGTAATTGAACCTGACAACCTTCTGCACCGATAATACTCAACTTTGCAATCGTTTGCCCGGATGGTGGATGGAAATTATAAATATGCGTTACAGGGGCTACATTATTCGCAATAATACCATCTCCAAAAGCCCATGAATAGCTGGATATATCAGATGTATCAATTATGTTGAATGTAATGGCTTCTGATTTACAAATTGTGTCTCGGTTTATTGTAAATTTACCTTCCGGACTAAATACTTTAAAAGTCCTTGAGGTTGTGTCCTGACAACCATACGTTGTTCGCACGGTTAGCTTAGCTGTATATGTTCCTTTGGCATAAAACAAAGCAAAATCAGGAAGGGTTGATGTTTGACCATTGCCGAAATCCCATGAATAAAACAACGGATATTTCGTTACAGAAGCATCCTGAAAAAAAACATTCTGAGGTGCGCATAACACAGGCAATGAATCAACATTGGTTTTCATTCCAGCCTTTGGATAGGTCTGAATAAATACCTGAGAAGTTGTACTGTCTTTGCATCCGGTTGAAATTTCCTGATAATTAAGTGTGATGGTATATATAGTATCTTTAGTATAAAGAATCGTTTGGGATTGCTGGGTACTTGTTTGTCCATTCCCAAAATTCCATTTATATGATAAATGGGACCCCCCTGCTGTAAAATCTGTTGCGCTGATTGTTGTTGATTGACCCAGACACAATGCATTATCTGATATTACTATTGCGCTTGTGGGTGCATATGAAGTAATAGGATAAATACTTGTGTTTTGGCAACCAAGCTTATCCGTTACAGTTAATGCAACATTAAAAGCTGAACCACCTACAGGAGCGGTTGTGTAAGTATGTACCGGAGTCAATGTTGAATCAGTAGGAGAATTATCCCCGAAATTCCAGCTCCATTTCACTAAAGTTGTATCTCCTGTGGATTTTTGTGAAAAATGAACCGTATTGGGAATACAAATTAAATTTTTGTCTGCTAAAATTACTGGTTTTATAACAAACACTTTGAACGTAGCAACTGCTGTGTCAATACAGCCATTTATATCCCGTACAATCAAACGAATGGAATGAATGCCCGATGTATCATATGAAAAGCTTGCAACCGGGTTTGAGGTGTTAAGAGGGCGATTTACATTTACTGGGAAAATATTATTTGGAAAATCCCAAATATATCCTCCATAACTGCAGCTGTTCGTTACATCTTTTGACTGACTTCCATCAAATGAATATGAAGTTCCAGCACAAAGAAGCGAATCTCGTTTAATGACAGCTTTTAAATTTCTGGCATGAACAGTTACAGTATCTTTGGTAGCGGCACATCCACTTGAAGCATTAAGAGCGGTAAGCGTGATCAGATAATCTCCTGAAGCTGTATATCGATGTGATGTATCCGCTTTTGTTGCAGAACCTCCATCCCCAAAATTCCAGGTGACTGAAGTAGCATTCTGACTAATGCTATTAAATGTATAGTTTAAAGGGTCCGAACATAATGCTGTAAAATCAATATTAGCAATTGCTCCATTTACTGTAACCAAACCCGTTTTTTTAACAGTAGTCAAACAACCATTGTACTCAACTGTAAGGGACACATCCTGTGGACCCGTCAAATAGTTATACGACCAGGAGAGAGATTGTTCGTTGGAACAATGAAACGATCGGTTCCCTTCCGTTGTATAATGATATGCGTCTATCAGCTTTGAATTAGCCGTTGATATGTTGGGACTAAATTGGACAGGCTCCCCGGGACATACACTCGTTTTATCCACCGTAAAATCAATACCAGAAGTGAAAATTGCCCCAACACTTATGTTTATAGCATATGAAGTATCTACGCACCCATTTTTAGTTGTAATGACTAATTTGGCGGGATAAATTCCAGGAGTAGTATAGGTATGATTAACAGAAGCACTTGTGGTACTCACCTGACTTGTTCCATCCCCAAAAATCCATTTCCAGCTCACAATTGGGTAATTATTTGCTCTACTGGAATCAAAAAAAGTAACGGTAAGAGGTGCACAGCCTTCTGTAATATCGGTTGCAAAACGTGCATTTGGAAGCCAGAGTGTATCCGCCTCAAAAGCCCCGGCTGTACATCCAGTGAGCGATGATGTTACAAATAACGTTGTATTAAAAAATTGAACCCCGTTAACAGAAAAATAAATACTGTCTGTTGAGCTTTTATATATCTTTTTTACGGTTGAATGTATCGTATCAATAGAACCATCACTAAATATCCATTGATACTGTGCTAAAGAATTTGAAAGATTGGTAATAGCTTTATATTGTACGATGGCCGGACTTGTACACTCATACATGGGTGTCTCTGAAATCGATGCTGTAACCTGATCTACAAAAACGTTTACTGAAGTTGAAGCTGAACATGCCCCATCAGGCGAAGTAACTTTCAATGTAATAGTATGAGTACCTTTAGTCGCAAAACTTACGTATGCACTATCGGTCACAGGATCGATTGTAATCGTCGTAGATCCGTCTCCGGACCAGGATTGAATGCCAGGTGAATCAGAAAAAAAGGAATACTGCTCTCCAACACATGCCGTATCAGCAAATGTTGAGATTTTAGCAACCGGTTTACCTGCACTTATGCCAATGGTAGCAGATGCGCTACATCCAACCAGGTTGGCGGGATAGGTTACATTTAATGAAGCATTGTATTGTCCCTGTAAATATGCCTGAGAGGGAGGATTGAGAGAACTATAGGTTTTCCCGTTTCCCATATCCCACAAATATGTTAAAGCCTCTGATCCACTTGATGTATTTGTGAAAGTCACATTAATAGTATCCTTACAGGAAACAGGGTTAACAGGATTCGTTGTAAATGAAGCTATTGGTTGAGCATAAACAGTTACAGCATTACTGAAAATAACTGTTTTATCACATGTAGGATATTGTGTCGAAATATTATAAGAAACAGAATAACTCCCCAAAGATCCATAGGAATGGTAAGCCGTTGATTGATTTGGTCCACTTGAACTTTGGCCATCATCAAAAACCCAAGTATAATTACTGACTTTAATTGCAGTATCAATAGTACTTGCATCCTGAAACTCTGCATTCAGCGGTGCACAACCTGAAGCTACTTTAATATTTAGAATTGGATCGGGATAGACTACAATTTTTATTGTTTTAAGTATTGGCCCATTTACCGATTCCTGAAAAGTAACATTAAATGTTCCGGATTTATTAAAAATATTTATTGGATTCTGAATATTCGCAGTTACCCCATCATTAAAATCCCAGTAATAGGTTGAACTGGAAGAAGGTGCCGCAAAGGTAACTTTTAATGGAACACACCCCGTTACCACATCAGCAGTTTGTGCAAAGCCTTTAAACGTAAAAACAATTACGAATAAAAATAAAATCTTAAAACTTTTTTTCATATAAAAAAACAAATACCTTGCATAAGGTTTATGCAAACCTACTAATTATTAGGATTAAATATATACTTTTTAATAGTAAAAAATTTTAGACTTTGAAAAATCTGATTATTTTTAAACGCATAGTAATTGTTTCACTTTTATGCCTTATAAGCATATTTTCATTTGCTTTTGGGGAAGAACCAATAAAACCTCTTACTCAGGTTAATAAAGAATTTCTGGTTGTTGTTCATATTACCTATGACAAAGATACAGTAGCAAATATCGATACTAATGCTATAAAATTGATTTTCGTTCAGCTTAATACATTATTCAAACCTATCAGTGTTTCCTTCAACATCTGTGAATTCAGATACATTTATAATTATCAATACGATACGTTACAGGGGAATCGCGAGCCGGAATTAATAGCCAATTATTTTGTGCCCGACAGGATCAACATGTTCTTTGTTGCAGATATTGTAAGTACAACTATTACTGAATGCGGAAACGCAGCTGTTGGAGGCATTTCTCTGCCACAAAGTATAATTGTCATCAGAAAAGGTACTTGTGCAAACATCATCACAGTTGGCCATGAAATGGGCCATTTCTTTAACCTATTACACACCTTTGATTCATCGAATGGTGCTGAATTAGTGAATGAAAGTAATTGTCAAACAGCTGGTGATGGTCTGTGCGATACTCCTGCCGATCCTTTTGTGAGTCCCGGAAGCCCGGCTAGTTACGTCAATTCAGGTTGTACATTCATAAGCACAGTAAAAGATGCTAACGGACAATTTTACAATCCAGACGTTGGGAATATTATGAGTTATTATGGAAGCTGTGTATGCCCTAAATTCTCACATGATCAATATGAAAAAATGGCTACGTATTATTTAGCTAATCCTGTTAGTTGGTGATATACATTTTAAAAAAAAATAAATGAAATTAATAATTACTTTTTGCATTGGATTATTTTTAAACGTATCTCTTTGGGCTCAGGATATACATCTATCGCAATACTATACATCCAATTTATCATTGAACCCTGCTTATACTGGTAATTTTGATGGAGATATGCGCGCCACATTGAATTCAAGAAGTCAATGGGCACAATTATCCCCTGCTATAAAAACCAATATGCTCTCCATTGAGAAAAAAATTGTTCGCAGACCGAATGAATTCGGACTTGGCTTTATTCTCATTAATGATCAATTATCTGCCATGTTTCTTACAACAAACAAAATGTATCTTTCAGGTAGTTATCAAAAAAATATTCGTGGTCATTTTTTCCGTTTCGGCATTCAGGGAGGGATCGTTTTAATGAACATAAACCTTACAAATCAATCGTTTCCGGCACAGTGGGACAACACCTCCGGAGATTATAATCTAACTGCACCAACTGGTGTAACTGGTGGCACGCAAAATAACTGGAAATATCTGGACATAAATACGGGAGTTGCCTGGTCACATTTGTTTGGTAAGGTTAAAATGTCTGCTGGGTATGCACTTTTCCATATGTCTCATCCTAAGGAAGGATTTTCATCTGCCAGCAGCAGTATTCCATTCCGGCACGTATTTAATGTTTCTGCAATGTATTATTTCTCTTCCAGATTATATTTTATGCCACATTTATTATATATGAATTCGGCATCAGCTACAGATTTTATTATTGGCGCAAATGCAAACAGAAAATTAACACAGAATATAGGCATTATGGCTGGAGCTGGATACAGAGGAAGTACTGTAAATAGTGATGCCGCAATAATAACAGCTGGAATGACTTATAACAGGTTTATTTTCGGACTTAGTTATGATATAAATGTTTCCGATCTGAGTCAAAACGCCAGAAACAAATCTGCATGGGAAATTTCTCTTATCTATACAACCCCTTCCAGATCTTCAAATAAGATTACGTTACCATGTGACAGATACTAATAATTTGAAATTTTAAATTCTGACACAAGTTTGGTACTTTATAAATATAAAAATACGAGTAAATGAGATTATTTATACTTTTTTCTATTCTTATTACACTTACCTGTATTTCAGTGCAGGCACAGGATTCCGGCGTTGATACGGATTTGAGTATATCTAAAATGAAAGCCCGCGCAAAGGATGCACTTCAGCATGGAGATATATATACTGCTTTATTTTACTATGAAGAAATTGTAATGAGAGATTCTTCTGATATAAATGCGCAATATCAGATTGCAGAGATGTATCGCTTTTCCAGAAATTACAAAAAAGCTGAAGAAGCATATTCTGCCGTTTATAGTAAATCTTCTTCATCTTATCCTTTTGCCCTTTATTACAAAGCTTTAATGCAGAAGATGAGCGGAAAATATGAACTAGCTAAAGAAAATTTTATATTATTCAGAAAACAATCTGTAAACACAGCCGATAAATCATTCAAAGCCATATTGAACAAAGAAATTGCCGGATGTGATAGCGGTATCGTTTACAGGGATTTCCCTGAAAATATTCGCATAAAAAATATTGGAAACTCCGTAAATCATCCACATACAGAATTTTCTCCTGTATTGCTTGATAGTACAACACTCCTATTCGGATCCTTAAGAGTTGATTCCGTTACGTACTATGATACCCGCACCGATTTTTATGAAAAACAACCCGTGAGACAAGTATATGAAGCTGAACAAGTGAAGGGGCAATGGATTGAAAAAGGCTTATTCGAAGTGTTCAATGATCCTAATATGGATATGGGAAATTTTGTTTATTCTTCCTATTCAGGAAAATATTACTTTACAAAATGTGTCAAGGATCATAATCAGAAAGTTCTCTGCCATATTTATTATACTGAGAAAATTAATGGTCATTGGTCCACTCCCACTAAGCTTCCAGCACCCGTTAATATGGAAGGCTATACAAGTACCCAACCTACTATTGTAATTGATACTTCAACCACAACTTCATCATCACCTGCGGCCCCCAAAACATCCGTTCGCAAAAATATGCCTCCGGTTAAATCTACTGCAGGAGGAACAAAACCAACACCCAAACCTGCTGCTACAAAGATCGAATATCTGTATTTTGTATCTGACAGACCTGAAGGAAAAGGAGGTTTAGACATTTGGTATACATATTATAATACAGCAAAAAAGATATGGACCGACCCTGTAAATTTCTCAGCTATTAATACCACTGAAACCGAATGTACACCATTCTTTCATGTACCTACCCAAACATTTTACTTCAGTTCCAATGGGCTTGTTTCTGCTGGTGGATTAGATATTTATAAAATGGCTAAAGATGGTAGAAAATTTCTAAAACCAGAAAATTTGTCCTTTCCGATCAATTCTCCGCAAGACGAATTAAGTTATATGCTTTCAGACAAAGGTAACAAGGGTTTTCTGGTATCGAACAGACCTGGTGGCACACCGTATTTTCATGAAACGTGCTGCGATGATATTTATTCCTTTGAGGTTATGCCTCCCCCTCCTTTTGTTTGTACATTGGATTTAACTGTTACAGATCAAGGCACAGCATCGGATTGCAAAGGTAAATTATTGAAAATACAGATGTATGATTTAAAAACGAAAGTATCATCAACAGACACCGTACGTTTATCCGATTGCAAATACACTTTCCCGCTTGACAAAAATAAGCGGTATTCCTTTTCAATAAATCAATCTGGATACGTAAATGATACTCTATTCGTTGAAACACGTGATATGGCTGCCTCACCGATTATTGAGAAAAAATTAACACTCACTCCTATTGCAGCTGTCAAAACGTATGAACCGGTTATAGAAAAACCTGTTGAAGGAGCTGCTTTTGTTTTAAAAGACATTCAATATGATGTTAATCAAACGACCTTAAGTGATGAATCAAAAGCTGTGCTTGATAATGTTCTGATTCCATTTTTAAAATTACATCCGACAGATAAAGTAATGATAAGCTCTCATACAGATAATCTGGGAAGTCATAAATATAACCTTAGCCTTTCGCAACAGAGAGCAGACAATGTAATGAAATATTTAATATCAAAGGGAATTGCAGTAGATCGAGTTCAAGCTAAAGGTTATGGTGAAACAAAACACATAGCACCGAATGAAAATCCTGATGGCTCAGACAACCCAATTGGAAGAAGCATTAACAGAAGAACGGAATTTTTAATAATTAAAAAATAACTTATCCGAAATATTTAAATAAAAAAACCTGATCTTTTGTGATCAGGTTTTTTTATTGGTTTGTCCAACTATTCTTTTGGGTTAAAGAACAAACAAAAGTATTAAATGATGTGTTTTCGAATAGCATAGACATAAACTCCATATAAATGTTCTGAAAAAACAGGCATAATTGTATATTTAACTATGGCACGGTTAATCTTAATAGTTATGTGTTTGTTTCAGATCTGCACTAGCACATCTGTAGATGCTAAGTCTATTATCATTCAATCGGACGAGCAAATTATTGACATAGGACCTACTGTTGAAATTCTTGATGATACTTCCGGAAAATTTGATCTTTCGAAAGTAAAAAACATATATGCTAATGGCGGTTTTCTTCCCTTATCTGATAAAAACAGAAAATTCTATCCGAATGTACAATGGCTTCATTTTAATGTTGAAAATACTGATAGTATAAACCGTCATATATACATTAGTGTAGTTTTTACTGATTTCGTACATTTTTATTCATTCAGCAAAGATGATCCATTAAACATTCAGTCTGAATATACAGGAGATCTTGTTCCGATATATAAGAGAAATATGTATCTGGGACAAATGTGTTTTGTAGATATAATTATTCCTCCTGAATCAACAAGAGAATGTTATTTACAAATTAATAGTACAACCGAATTATCAAGTCAATTCAGGTCTGTAACCTTACGTTCATTAAAAGTTTTCTCAGAAAAAAGTTTTAATGAACGCTATATACAATCAAGGATATATCAGGCATTCTTTTATGGTGCAATTTTAATAATGTTGTTCTACAATCTTTTTTTATTTTTCAATATTCGATCCAAAAGCTATTTAATATATGTGGTATTTCTATTTTCATTAATTGTATTTCTTGCATCAAACAACGGTTACATTGTAGAATTAATAATTCCCGATTACCCAAGAATAGATTTATACATCCGTTTTTTATCTACGCCATTATTATTACTTAGCTTTCTATTATTTACCAAATATTATCTTCATACAAATAGAAATGCCCCAACAGCAAATACAATCCTATTAATATTGAGTTTAATGTGTATACTTATTCCAATAGGGATGCTATTGGGATACTGGTATTCAGGTAGGAATCTTATTATTCTTATCTCATTACTGAGTTTTATTTTTATCCTCTTATTAGGTTTTTATATTTTGAAAATAGGCTATAAGCCAGCCAGATATTTTATTATCGCCAATATACTCTTAATTATAGGAGCCATATTTTTTGCATTGGAACGATTGAGTGTAGTATCACATAATCCGTTTACCCAATACAGTGTTCAACTATCCGTTATTTTTCAATCTATATTTTTCTCAATCGGACTCTCAGATAGAATCAGGCGTATTCAACAACAACTATCAAACAGTATCATTGAAAATGAAAAATTAGAACGAATCAGTCAGCTGGAAAAGCAAAAGATTATAGAAGATAAAAATAAAGAACTTCTTCAATCTAATTTGGAACTGGACACTTTTATATATAGAACAGCACATGATATACGTGGTCCGCTTGCGCGTGTTATGGGATTGTGCAATGTTGGATTGGTTGATGTTACAGATACTAAAGCCAAAGAATATCTGGAAATGCTAAAACAAAATGCTGATTATTTGAATTACATTTTAAGCCGACTTTCAACCGCTTATGAAATCAAAAACATATATGTAGAACCAACTAACGTAAATATTTCCAATCTGATAAAGGATGTAATAACAGCTATACAATTTCATGAAGAGATCAAAAACACAGAAATACAGATTGACTGCAATTCTGATTTAGATATAACAACAGATTATAAACTGTTGCGTTTTGTTCTTATAAATTTGATTGAAAATGGACTAAAGTTTCGAAAAAAAGATCGTTTTACCGTTTCATTTATTAATATAAAAGTCGAGTGTGTTTCTTCTGATTTAATTATTTACATATCAGATAATGGTATTGGCATTTCCGACGAATATATACCCTATTTATTCGATATGTTTTCAAAAGCAGCTGGTGAATTTCATACTCCGGGACTTGGACTATATATGACTTCACTTTGTATCAAAAAAATGAAAGGAAATATTCAATTAATACAGCCTAGGGAACTTACAACCTTTAAAGTAACGATTCCAATCTCAATAAATACAGAATAAATTCCGCAAGGACATTAACATTAAAATATCTTTTAAAAGGCCTCTTGACACTAATGTATATATTGGTTAGATTAATAAACCATTCAATTATTAATCCCTTTTATCATGAGTAAAGAAGAATTTACCCCGGAAAATAAATTTAAATGGATCTCCAGAATGTATTTTGGTGTATCAGACAACCCATCGCATGATGTTAATCCTTTTGAAGAAATGAATCCTTTCCTTGAAGCTACTGTAAAGCAATTAGAATGGGGAAAGGATGCTGAAAGCAGAACTAAAGCAAAAGAAAAATTCTGTGACTATTTTATGCGTATTCTGGATTTATATGATTTCTCAATTCCTAAGGATGAAATCATGAAATGCCTATTAAATGAATCAATGAAAAATAAAGATGTGGTTACGCATTTATCTTCTATAGGTAAATTTCCGGAGAATTAATTTACATCGTTAGTCTTTTTACTTTTTGAAATGACACTGATATGAAATATTGTTATTGTATATCAGTGTCATTTTTAACTTCATCAATAAGCTCCGTTTTTTTAACAATGCTTCTTATTATATCATCTAATTCATTCGCTGAAGTGTATATATGATCCAATACAGAATCATCTCCCAGATCATTACCAACAGAAGATACAGTACGAAGCAAATTTACTAAGCCCATGATTCTAGCCAATGGCGCCCTGACAACGTGAGATTGTATCCATGCAATTTCCTGCATTTTTATATTCTGATCTTCAATTGCTTTGATATAATTAATGCGTTCACTAACATCAGTTGCCAATACCAACCGCGCTCTATTATTATTATATAAAATTTCATTACTTTGAATATCGACATGAATTATTTCTCCATTTTTTTTTAAATGTCTGAATAGTCCATGATAGAATGTATTATTAATACGGAGTTGAGATACAACATCTTCAATATGTTTTATCTCATCAAGAGGTCTTATTTCTTTTATTGTCATTTCTAAAAATTCTTCCCTACTGTATCCATAGTGCGTAATAGCAGCTTCATTGATGCTCAAAAAGCGAAAGGTATCTACATCATAAACCCACATTGGAAGCGGACTCATTTGAAATAAATTACGGTATTTCGCTTCCGATTCATTCAACTTCTTCTCGATGCGTTTTCGCTCAATACTATAGCTTATGCTTTTATTTAATACGGAAGGGTTCAATTCATCTTTTAACAAATAATCAGAGATACCCATAGCGAGTGTTTTAATCCCAAATTCCTTGTCTGAATAACCTGTTAAAACAATTACAGGAATACCTTGAGCCATTTCAACCATATTAATAACCAAAGACTCTCCACCTGCATCAGGGAGAGTTAAATCCAATAATATGGCATCAAAAGATTGGTTCGTTTTTAAAATCGTTTTAGCCTGCGTAAAAGTAGAAGCTTTATAAACCCGTAGTTCAATGAATTCCTCTTTTAAATATTCTTCAATTAATATTAAATCACCATGATTATCTTCAATAATCAACAAGTATAATTCTTTTCGGGATTGAGACATATCAATTCTTTATTTTGGTAGGAAGTTGTACAATTGAGATCCAGAAATCTTCAATACTGGATACAACTTGGAGAAAATTTGACACTTCAACTGGTTTTGTTATATAACAATTAACATAATTCTGATAGGATGATAAAACATCTTTTTCAGAAGATGAAGTTGTCAGCATTATGACAGGAATATGCTTCAGTTCATCATTTGTTTTGATACTTTTCAGAACCTCGTGTCCATTCATTTTAGGAAGATTAACATCCAGTAAAATAAGATCAGGTGTTAATGCTTTTTTGTATTTATCTTTTTTTTCAAGGAATTGCATAGCTTCCCATCCATCTTTAATTACGGTAATGAAATTGGATATTTTGCCTTCACTGAGTGCTTCAGTAGTCAGTAAAATATCGCCCTCATTATCTTCAACTAAAAGTATATGTATCGGTTTCATAATTTATTCAGACGGGATTATGATTCTATGTTATTAAGAAATTTATTGATTGTAAAATAAAATGTACTTCCTTTACCTGCTTCGGATTCAACCCATATTTTTCCATGATGCTGTTCAATAATCTTCTTGCAAATAGCAAGTCCTATTCCTGTGCCGGAATATTCATCTTTATTATGAAGTCGCTGAAACAGGACAAATATTTTATCAAAGAACATGGGATCTATACCAATACCATTATCCGAGACAGAGAATTTCCAGTGGGTTAGTATGTCTTCGGAAGAAATTATAACTACAGGTTTTATACCCGTTTTGTGATACTTTAGTGCATTGCTGATAAGATTATGTAAAACCTGATGAACAGGGGTTCTACGGCCAAAGATAACTGGTAATTTTTCGTAATGAATCGTAGCACCTGTCTCCTCTATAATTGTTTGCTTAAGATGAACAGTTTCACTAACCAATTCATTCATATCGATTTCTTCAAATTCAAAATGCTTTTTTCCAACTTGAGAATACTCAAGTAAATCCAGGATAATTTTACGCATGCGAACAGCTCCATCAGTTGCAAAATGAATATATTGATTTGCCTTTTCATCCAGGTGATCTTTATATTTTTTTTCCAATTGTGTTAGAAAACTAGTAACCATTCTTAAGGGTTCTTGCAGATCATGTGAGGCGATGTAAGCAAATTGTTCCAGTTCAGCATTTGAAATTGCCAATTCTTCCACGCGTTTATTAATCTGTTCATTCAACTCAATGAGTTTGCGTTCATTTTCTTTTAATTGTGTTATGTCCTGAATTGTTCCCAAAATACGTATAACGTTTCCGTCTTTATCTGTTATCGTTCCAGACAATATCAATACATGTCGTATTGTACCATCTTTCCATACGATTCGAATTTCAGAAGCCTCCAAAGGGTTATTCGCAAGTGAAAGTCCATAACCATTTCGGTGTATATTCTTATCATCCGGGTGAACCAATTTTGCAAACGTTTCACGAGGTAATATTTTCTCATCCTTCGAAATATTGCAAATTTTATAGACTTCATCGGACCAAAATGCTTCGTTATTAATTACATCATTCTCCCAATAACCCAGGTGTGCAATCTGTTGTGCTGTCTGTAATTGTGTATTTATCTTTTGTATCAGAGCCTCCGATTTTTTACGTTCAGTCATATCAATTCCCATTCCGACAAGACAAGAGTTTCCTTCAAAAAGAGCATAAGTACCTGTAAAATAATAAGGCGTTTTCGTACCGTTTTTTGAAACAAAGTCAGCTTCAGCATCGGATATACCATCTGTAAATACTTTTTGAATTCTCTCTATGATATATTGCTTTTCTTCACCCGAAAAAAACTGATCAGGTCTCATAGTACTTATCTCAGTAGCACTATAACCGGAAATATTTTCAAAGTTCTTATTCCAACGCAAAAACTTTCCGCTGCTATCAAATAAATAAAAAATACCCGGAAGAGTATTAATAATAGCATCAGAAAACTCTTTTTCTTTTATGATGATCTCTTTCGCTTTTTTACTTTCTGTAATATCTCTGGCATAACAGGCAATACCAATAATATCCTCTTTATCAAGAATCCGATTAAATCTGATTTCTAACCACAGCTGTTCAGGCTTATTTTCAGTTATTGGTCTTAAAAATTCTGTTTTAAGTAATTCTCCCGATAAAGCTTTTTTATACAGTTCTTCCCAAAATAATATGAAATCAGGAGCAAAAAATTCTTTGAGTAATAAATCATCACCGGGCTGTACTATTTTACCTGTAGTACTTTTCATCATTTGAACAAAAGCATTATTTCCGGCTATCAGTTTAAAATCTTTGCTTACACTCCATATTAAATCCTCGGTACTATTTATCAGTGCTTCCTTATCTTTTCGTTCAAACTCTTTTTGCCTTTCAGCTTCAATTTGAGCAGTAACATCCCATAAATTTTCAATAATGCCACTAATAGCTGGATCGTGCAATAGATTTATAAGCGTTGCTTCTATATATATCCACGTTCCTTTTTTATGTTTGTATCGTACAACAGGTACAGAAACAGCAATACCAGGTGAATTCAATACTGTATCCATTATTCTTTTCAGCACAGAATAATCTTCCGGATGTAAAAAATCAAAAATACTAATTTGTATAGCCTCTTTTTCATTGTAACCAAGCATCCTTTCAAAAGAAGGAGATATATACTCCAGTTTTGACTCCGTAGATAAAATTACAATAACATCAACGCTATTATCAACTAATGAATGATATCGTTTTTCATTTAGGATTAATTGTTCCTGGGTTTTCTTTTTCTCCGTAATGTCTATCACATTTATAAAAATACCAACACAGACATTTTGTTCATCGAAAGCTGGTTTGTGTTTTATCAAAAAAAAATGTGATGTGCTATTCGCAAGTGGAAACTCTATTTCGGTGTCTATAGGTACCCCAGAAAGAACCTTTGCATACATTTGTTTCAACTCAGCGATTCTATCTTGAGTCAATACATAATCCAATAGAGAATCGCCTTTATATATCGCCCTACCACGAAATAATTGATGGTGTTCTTCAAATTTTTTGTTGAATGCGATTATTTTAAAAAGTGGATCTATTAACAAAAAACTTTCTTCTGTATTATTATTAATAAGCAGAGCCAGTTTTTTTTCTAACACTGATAAGAAATCGGAATTATTTAATTCGGAGTCCTTATCAATTATATCACCCGAAAAACTTTCGTTACCAGATTGTTTTTCCCCGCCTAATGAACCTTTCGATTTGCTGGTTGAATGTTTCATTTACTGTTATCCCACGGTTAACTGAGACTATGCTAAAATACAAAAAACATTGATAACTATCAGAAATAGTGAATTTTAAAAATCAAATAGTAGATTTCTACTTCAAAACAAAGCATTCATATTTTTGAATTAAACAGAATTTTATACGGAAGTTATTTTTCTTTAAAATAACACTGAAAATTTACTTTCCAACCTTATCATAAGGTCTCGCTCTCAAAGCACTCCAGGTTTCATCGATGGCAACCTGTGTCACTGCCTGCAAACCAATTAAATCAAATGCTATCCAAACAGTTTCTCGTTTGATATCACTTTTAATCTTACCGCTGCCCTTTGGATAACATGCCCAAAATACACAATCATAGGACCCGCATTTACCAACACTCTGCACAAGCTTTTCTAATTCAGACTGCGTTGAAGCAAATACCTGAACAAAATCATAACTACCTTCCTTTTTCTTTACTGGTTTAGCATCATATGCTATTCCATCCAGCATAGCAATATACTCTTTGGGAGCATTTACAATTAAACAACTTGTTGCTTTATCCAAGCGTAGTTTTTTAAGAATGGCCTCTGCGCTCATAGTTATTGTTATAATTTATGTTAAATTTTACTCTTCCTGATGTAACGTCACTCCCTTACTTTGCAGATTTTTTAATAAAATTTCATGGGTAATCAAGTTCTTAATGCGCCCGGAATCCTTTGTCAGAACGGGATATATAAGCACAATTTGTATGCTTTCGTTATCAGAAGGTTTAAAAATAACCTGTGGTTCTTCATTAATATTTTCTAATGTAATTTTACTATTGTGAAGCAACTCTTTATATCCTTTAATTTTTTGTGACTGATCAGATGGAATATTATTCTGTGCAATTTCCTTTAATAAAACAGCTATCTCAGATAAAGGTGCTTTGTAGTCTGTATAAAACAAAACTTCATCATAAATATAGGGGAACAATGCCCATGAATAATTGAATACAGATGCATTCAAAATATTCGAATTCGGAAAACGTATAATTCTTCCGGAAGGGTGATCGGCATTCATATTGGAATTTCGTACTTCCCATATCGTTGTATCCAGATAATCGATATCAATTACTTCACCCGAATCCTCACCTACCTGAATGGTATCACCAATTTTATATGGCTTCCGAACAATAATATAAATCCATGCTATGAAACTTAATATAGGAGTCTGCAAAGCAAAACCCATGACAATAGATAAAATTCCTAGTGAAATAAATGCTGTATACCAGTCAGCATAGAGAATAGACAGTACAATACAAAACAATGCTGTGTTTCGCAGGATCTTAATCACCTGCTTTAGATTGTGTTTTTCAGCTTGATCATCAATACTATTTAACCAGAACGTTTTAATGATTAAAGTACCCAATGCAACTAAAATGGTAAACGTTCCTCCCATAACGAGTCTGGGGAAAAAAGGGACATATTTCTTCTCAAAAGGAAGTTGATCCAGATGAAACGCAAAATGCAATAACATCAGGCCGATTAAAGACAATACATATACCAATATCAGTAATTTTTCTTTGGTATGAAATTCCGTCCTATCCTTACGCTTAGAATGATAATTAAGAGTAGTACTGCCATACATATCGTCTAAAGCTTCTTCTATATCGCCTTTAGCAACATCATCAATACCATCAATATGTATCTGTTCTGAAGCCCCTTCTTCTGTCGAATTAATATCTTTCATACAACAAACTACCTGTTAAATCTATTGACATTCTGTATATAGTATTTTATACGTTAAGACTTTTCTACTATCTCACCTACTGATAACAAATTTTGAAATGGATTGATTATCACCAATGCTATAAATCAACACATACATCCCATTTGCCCATTGACCCGGAATAGATATTCCTCCTTCGCTATATACCGAATTATATAACTCTACACCACGTATATCAAGAATTTTTACTGATGCCTGGCTTGTCAGAGTACCCTGCTGAATAAATATTTTATCCGTTGCAGGATTGGGGAAAACAATAATATCTGTTCTATCCTGTATTTTTTTCTTAATAGAAGTAATCCGAGCAGAAAGGTCTTTTAAAACAATTGATGTAAATGGTTGTAATGTCAGATTTGTATTCACTATCGTTCCATCTAAATTCCTGAACTTACCCGCCGTTGGAAGAATTATGGATGAAGATGAAGGGTTCATAAATAATTTACTGATTGTATGTGGATTTGTAACTGAAGTGTCCGCATTAACTTCATAAATGGTTACATCATCCATCCAGAAATTACCATCAAAACTACTGCTATTAAAGCCCAGGGAATTACCGACAGTATAGTTGGCTGTAAATAAAACAGTATCCGTTTTAAGTTGACTGGTGAAAGACTTAAACAAAACAACCGGTGTTGTGCTACGGGTAAAAGGAGTATTTTGAAAAGTCAATGCAGCTTGTAATCCTCCGGCACTCTCTCCTACTATATTATAACTAAGTATATATTGTTGATCTTTCATTGTCTGAATGGGAGAAATGCCCCAATTACCGGGAGATAAGGTCTGTTTATTCTGATATTGCCCGGATAAAGATGGAGTATTAATTTGTGTCCCGGCAGGCACTGCCGAGATTGCAAAGTCCGTATTACCATAGGTCCACCACCAACCTGAGCCATTAGTGAATGTACTATTCACAACCAAATCTGATCCTAGCTGAGTATACTGAGCATAGCTTGATGGATAATCAAAAGCCAAATGACTATTAGGATCCAAACCATAAGTGGTCTGCCATTGATTCAAAGTTAAACCCGTATATCTAAACGTTGCATTTCCAGTAGCATATCCCGGAGAATAGGCTATTTCAATAACTTCATCCTCATACGGATTGCAGTACCAGTTTGAATCACAGGCTGACATAGTCGCTATGTTATTCTGTTCTGTCTCCAGCGTCATTGCCTTTTGTGAAGGATGCAGACACTGCAATACATTATTTTTGATCTGATTCCCATAAACTGTCGTGGTAGTATTATGTGGATTTCCTTCCACTACATACATCTGAGATCTTCGGTTATCATAGCATACATTGTTCCGCACAATAGAATTAGCCGTATTATGAATAATAATACCGGATTCATTCCGATAAGCAGTATTGAATTCAATAACATTATTGTGGGAATAATCATCTGAATAAATTCCCTCAACCATCATATCATCCGGATAAATTGTTCCCTGTCCGTTAGCATGACCATCGCCTGTTATATTATATGCCACGTAATTATCGGAACCACTCCAGAAATAAATACCGCCGCAATCATTTTTTGTAAGACCATAAAAACTGCATTGATTATATATTGCTGTATCGCTATTACCTATGTGTATAGCTATGTAGCCGATACTATCTACTGCATTTTCAATAATCTTTGAATTAGACGGACAATAAACACCCGCATATCCTACATCAAAACCTGAACCCATACCCGGGATAAGTCCACTAAGGCTAACCGTATTCCCTTTGAGTAACACATTCTGTCCTCCGCCCAGATTAATTCCTACATTGCAGATATCTCTTATGATGCAGTTCTGAACGGTGAGTGAAGTATTATACGTTGAATAATTTTCAAATCCACCCACACCATCTCGTCCGGCCTGCAATATTGTACATCCTCTAATTGTAATGAATGATGTCTGGTTCATAAACACAGCATCCGATAAACTTTTCTCTAATTGAATATTTTCCACTGTTACATACTGAATACCTGATGAAAATTGTATGCAATTGGTATAAACCGATACCTCTGCGCCATTATTCAACAGGCTATCCGCATTGACAGGTATGACAGAAAGAAGTTTAGTTTTACTATTATAATACCATTCACCGGCACTATCCAGCGCAATATATTTACCTGAAAGAAAAAAGCCGAAATTTTCCTGAATAGCATAACTCGTATAAAAATGCGGTGGAATGGTATAGGTAATTTGTTGTGGAACGTACGACTTTACCTGAAACTTATCAATGACCCAATGTTCTGTACGCAGAAAAAGATCCGCTGTATCCCACACAGCAGTGCCATCGTTGAGACTCGTTGCAGTGAAAGTACTATCCGTATTATTTACATTGGTCATGGTAAAATAACCGGAGTTTGGGTATCTCGCAGGAATATGTCTTACATTATTGACAAATACTTGCTGAAGTTGTGCCGGACAATTCGGACAAGAAGTTTGGTATATATTTCCGCTAGTATTTGTCCAGCCAGTCAATATTTCGGCACCGGATAGTACAGGAAGATTTCCTGACCCATAGGCACCAATGTAAATAGGATTGGCTGAAGAACCCGAAGCATTGATCTGAAGCATCCCTCTGAAAAGATCCCCTCTGTTAAATAAAATGGAATCTCCCGGAGCAAGACTTAATTGGTTGAGTCTATTAATAGATTGAAAGGCAGTAGACGGAGAACTTCCATCCGATAAGTCATTACCGGAAGCAGCAACGTAATAAACTGAGGCTAATGAAAATTGTTGTATAAGTATCCAGAAAAGTAGGGTTAGTAATCTGGTCATAGGATTTTGCATTTATTAAATATGGCAAAAAACAGGGAGAAAAAAAAGTATGTAGCTGGCGAACTGCGTTCGCCCTTTCCGCTGCCCTGGTCAGTGTTTTAGCCCGCCAGTAATATATGATAAAGAACAAATATTAATCGGGCGGCACCGACAAGCCTCTTATGGTTGGGTTGTCGGAAACCCTTGCTTTAAAAAGGCTTTAAGCTTTCTGCATTCCTCGGTTTGGATTTTGTTTTTGCGAATTTTGAAACCCTTATCACATTAAGCATTATACTCCGTACTTAGTACTATATACTCTGTACTTCATACTTTATGGCATCTGAATGGAATTCATAGGCTTCAGGATTTTCTTGAATTTCTTATTCAAACTAAAACGCCTCACAAAATTAAGTCTTACATTACTGGTATTAATCGTGATATTTTTTTCATCTGCTGAATTAGCAAGGTGTACGGCACTATTAATATATACCAGACTTATAGCCCATTTTTTTGAATTATATCCCGTTGCAAAACGGAAAATAGTATTCGGAAATACCCCGTAATAATTTTTGTTACCGTCGATTGACGTTACATTATTGATCCCAGTTGCAATACTTATGGCACCGGAAGCTGTTATAAAGAAATTCTTTTTAAATACAAACGTATAGGCATACCCTGCATTTGGACCCATTTCAAAAAAACGATACGAGGTAATATTCCTGGAAGCTTCATGGGTATTTATATTTTGAGGAACAATGCTGCTGTCTGTTTTTATACTACCTATATAAGTCTCAACACCAAGCAAAAAAGTTCCTGCTGATTTTTTTTGCCATTCATTCTGAAAGTATGAGGAACGATATGAAAATCGTTTGTTATTAAATACATAATGTAAGGATATACCCACCAGATTTACCCCCATATCCTTCCTCACATAATACTGATGAGGTATACCCGCATTGTCTTTAGGCGAAAGATAAAACCCTTTGTAAAATTGCCCCAGTACATCCAGCACATATTTTTCTCCATAATTATGAAATTGCAGATCAAGATATTTTGTTTTTCCCTGTCCAAGATCCGGATTCAAAAACCCAAAACCATAAGCCAGATTAATGGTGGCCCATTTATAAGTAAGGCCAAAACCAATATTCCAGGTAGTATTGGGACGGTAATTGATTTTATATTCCGATCCAAGACCCAGTAGTTTGATGGTTGTAAATTTTCTTGAAATATAAAACCGTGTTGTCAGTTTAGTGACATAGGAAACGTAATAGGAAGTATCCTGCTGTGCATATACTCCTACTGAGGAGCACAAAAAAACAAGAAAGAAGTAATACTTTGTCAATTTCATATATTTGGACAGGCCAAACATTATATGAATGACTATTCCAATATAGACATTTCATCAATATATAAAGTTCCATACTAACATAGACTCAACCGATATTCAAATAAAAGAGAGTATGTGTATCGTTTTATGAGGAAAAGCTTAATGCGAAATGCTTAATCCCTAAAGCTGTGTTAAAGCGAGGAAAAACCGCAGTATCAATCATTCCTATCCTCTGAACAAATGATTCCGCTGTTGTGTTGTCACTCACTGGCGCCAGTCTTTAGCGCAGCGGGACTGGTGTCCCTTATTCTCTGGTCTTTGACCAGTACATTTCCGTATTTCCCCAGTAGTCAAAGACTACAAAATAAACGACACAGGAGACGCTGCGCTTAACTCCTGCGCCAGAAAGGAAGTAATAAACGACAATATAACGGGCGGCACCGACAAGACTGTAATGCATGAATGCTTGTTGGAGACGCAAGGCATTAATAAAAAATTTCTTTCTAGTATTTCTTCGCCTTGGCAACTCCAAGGGCGGGAGAAGCCTTTTATTGCATATTAAAACAAGTGGGTTGTTGGTCGAATAACACAACAACGGTGACTATTGTGGTTAGGATATGGATGCATAAACCAGCAATGTACATAGTACTTAAAACTTAGAACTTAGAACTTAATACTTACAACCTCTCACACCTCCACCTTCACCAACCCTTTCAAATACTCCGCATCCATACTGGCCCCCAAACCCGGTTCATCCGGAACCGTTATCACTCCCTTACTGCTGTATTGTATTCCTCCAATGACCGGATCTTCCATAAACATTAAAGGTGTGTCAAAATCATAATAGATAATCTGATCGCTGGAAAGTGCCAGATGAGCCGAAGCTGTAAAGGCTAATCTGGATTCTAAAAAGCCACCAATCTGAATAGGCGTGTTGGCAACTTCGGCCGATTTAATAATTTTTAATGCGTTGAAGATGCCGGAAGATTTACCCAGTTTTACATTCATGGAATCGCAAGCTTTAATTTCAATCAATCGTTGAGCATCGTGATGATCGCAGCAGGATTCATCAGACATGATCGGTATCGGACTTTGTTTTCTCAATGCCGGAAGTTCCATGAAGTTCCACCTGGCAATGGGTTCCTCACAATGCTGAATGGAATATGGAGCAAGTGTATTCAGAATCTCTATGGCATCCTCAGTAGTCCAGCCTTGATTAGCATCAATACGAATGAGTATGTCATTGCCGACTTTCTCCCGAATACGTTTGATACGTTCAATATCCTCCTGTTTTTTTCCACCCAGTTTTACCTTGATGATCTGAAAGCCCCTGTCTTTAATATTCTGTGCATCATTAACCATTTTATCAATACTGCCGATGCTGACGGTATAATCGGTTACAATCGTTTTATTCTTTTTACCACCCAGAAAAGTATATAGAGGTAAACCAGCGTGCTGAGAGGCGATATCATATAGGGCCATATCAAAAGCACTTTTAATGCTTGAATTAGCATAGATAACTTTATCCATATCAGCAGATCGATCGTCTATGTTCAATGGATCTTTTCCTTTTAAAACTTTTGCCAGCAGCTGTGCCACAACAAATGCTGTACCCATGCTTTCCCCATTAATGGTCATAAACGGGCTGCATTCACCGAAACCTTTTATTCCTTTATTTGTAGAAATAACAATGACAACATTCTCCGCATATTCCAATGGACCCAGGGAAATAACAAAAGGTTCTTTTAGTTTAATGGGCGATTGATAGATTTCAATCCGGTCGATGATGAGTTGGTTCATGGGGTAAAGATTGGGAAAAAATGTTTAAGAAAAAATGAAACCTCCAAGGTCTTAAAGAATCTTGGAGGTTTTTCTTCTAATATATACTTTCACCTATGTCAGTATCCATCATCCCCGTCCTCTGAACAAATCATTCCTCTGTTGTGTCATCGACCAACAGACAAAAAACCTTACTATTGCATTTTAAAATAAGTGGATTGTTAATGAACCGCGTTCACATTTCTGCATTATAGATGTATTTGTACTGGCAGAAACACCAACGACAAGAGTTAATTAAAAAAATTATACTTTATTTTTATAATATTTTTTTTGAATTATATAGATCCTTTATTCATATTTTGCAAATAATATTATCTTGCTGATTATATATGGATATATACTTTTAACGCGCGTTATATTTATGCAAAATCTTTCATTTATAGGAGTACCGATTTTGATGTTATCTGATTATTATTTGACTCTTATTGGGAATATATATAAAAAGAAAAAATATGGAGAACATTTTATCACAGAAACATACGAATTAAATCCAATATGGAGAAAAGATGTTGACAATCCCAAATGGATAAATTATAAACATTTATTGGCGGTAATAAGTATAACCGCTTATTTTTATCTTATTTCTGAATTTCTTGATCAACCCTTATACTATCAGTTTATGATTGGATTTTTTTATGTTTCATTTGGAATGATTAATGGCAGACATTTAAATAATTATTTTCTATTTAAGTACATTATCAAACACCCAAACGAAATAACTGGTAAATTATACCTGGATCACTTATTAGTTTTAAAAATGAGTCAATTTCAATTGATGGTTATGACTGTACCCCTTATTTTACTTACTTTTCTTGAACCTAATGTATATCTGTTTGGAGGATTGTTTGGATGTCTCGTATTATATATTACGCATTTTTCTTGGATAAGAAAACATAAAAGGCATTTAGCAAAACAAAAATAAAAGAATGAATACAGAACCATATATTACCTTTCAGAAATTCAATAATCCGGATGAAGCCTCAGAGTTTGAAACACTGTTCAAAAAGAATAATATTGAATACGAACTTGAAAGCAGCAATGCTAATTTTATTCCAACACTAAATCACAACGAATTTTTAAAGGAATACTTTATTAAAATCAGAAAACAGGATTTCAAAAAAGCTGATGATCTGCTGCTGCAAATAACCTTACAGGAAATAGAAAACGTTGATTATGATTATTACCTGTTTGGCTTTACAAATGAAGAGCTATTGGAAGTAATTGAAAAACGGGATGAATGGAGTCGGTTTGACTTTTTACTTGCACAAAAAATATTAAAAGATAGGGGTAACGAAATAAAACCTGAAGCCATAGAATTACTGAAAGAAGAGCGAATAGACGATCTGTCGAAGGCTGAAGAGAGCCCAAAGGTTTGGATTTATATTGGCTATATCCTGGCCTTTATCATTCCACCTATTGGAATATTTATTGGTTGGCATTTATTCAAACATAAAAAAACATTGCCGAACGGAGACTCTGTTTATGCCTATTCGGAATCAAACAGAAAACATGGACTTATTATTTTAAGTATTGGTACATTCGTTTTCTCTGTAATCTGGATCATACGTTTAGTAGGACTGGCGTTGTAGTTAGTAAGAGAAACCTCCGAGGTCTTAAAGAACTCGGAGGTTTTTCTTATTATATACTTCAATGCTAACCTTCATCATCCCCATCCTCTGAACAAATAATTCCTCTGTTGTGTCAACGACCAACAGACCAATGCCCTTGTCGGTGTTTTAGCCCGCCAGCAATCTGTGATAAAAGAACAAATATAAATCGGGCGGTACCGACAAGCCTGTAATGTATGAATGATTGTCTGATACCCTAGGCATTAATAGTAGATTCCTTTTTAATAGTAGCGCGCCTTGGGAACTCCGAGGGCGACGGTCTTTAATATTGCGGAAAAATCCCCCTTATTATCTAGTCTTCGACCAGTTTATCAGTATTTGTCAATTAGTCAAAGAAACAAAAAATGACACCGACAATAAAACCTCCAAGGTCTTAAAGACCTTGGAGGTTTTTCTTCTAATATATACTTTCACCTATGCCAGTATCCATCATCCCCATCCTCTGAACAAATCATTCCTCTGTTGTGTCAACGACCAACAGACAAGGAACCTTATTATTGCACATTAAAATAAGTGGGTTGTTGGTCGAATGACACAACAACGGTGACAGTCGTGGTTAAGATACGGATGCACAGTACTCCGTACTTTATACTCTTTACTCCGTACTTTCTTCCGCATTTTACCTTATACACCCATACGGGTTAATACGGATATACATTCATTAATTTCTTACTAATTATACACCCGCATATTCTTCAAGGTATGGATATGCGATTATGTATAACCCATTAAAACAATTTTAATCTATGTCCTATCAAAATCTTTCCGCCAGTTTAATGGCACAGCAAAAAGCAGACATTATTGCCACCACGTTTAAGTGACTGGTTAATTTCAAATCAGTATCATGATAAACGTTAATTTTGAATTCAGACATAATAATTTAAGTCTGATTGAATTGCATGCAATAGGTATTCGTCACACAAAAGACATTGAAGAGACTATTTTAGGGGATTCATATTGGGAAATTATTGAAGATAATGAAAACCATCTATACTTTGCTACAGGGTTTTCTAAAAACGTTATCGGTATTGTAGTTGCTTTTACAATAAATGAAGCGATGGTTATAACAACACTTCAGGCTAAACGTGCCTCTATTTACGAAATAAAAAAATATTTTTGTAAATATTGCAAATAGTGTTTCGTTGCTGTTTTACTATATGTATCTTTATATTGATTCTATCGTACAAATCACATACAAAAGGAATTGAAATGAAAATCAAAAAAATCATAACACCATCATCTAATTTCAACAACCCCTTTCAAGGCCGAAATCCTGAAGAAGTGTGGTCAGAATTGATGGCAAAATCAAAACCAGTTGATAAAGATAAAATTCTGGATAAACTAGCTCAACAGATTAAGAAGAAAAAAGAATAAAAAGTATCAAGGTTATTCTTTAATATGTATTTTAAGACATTATTTTAACATTTTTTCCAGTATATATATTATTTCAACTATGTTGGTTCATCATACTAATTCTCTGAACAAATAGTTATGCTGTTGTGTCATCAACCATTAGATAAAGGGGAAAGTCAAATTCCAAAGTAATATTGTTTAGCTTGGAAGTGATCCTGTTTTGTTCTATTTTGAAACAAAATAGAACAAAACAGGATCAAGCATAATATATCTGTTTATTCATTCAAAAAAATAGTAAATGATTATAGATAGAATTTAGTGTAAAAGCTAAATGCTAATGTAAAAATACAAAAAAATGCAAATGAAAATATTCGACAACAACGAAGAAGAGAACAGAATTGGACAGGAGAATGAAGATGATATTTTATCATTTGATAAAAGTTCTCTTTCTGAAGCAGTACTATGGGCTACAGATTGGACAACAGAGACTGTAATCTCTCAACTTAAAAAAAAGAATATTGAACTTTCACCAAGTTTTCAAAGACGAGATGCATGGGGAGAAGATCGCAAAAGTGGATTTATTGAATCCATTATTCTTGGATTACCAATACCTCAAATAATTCTAGCAGAGAGAAAAGACAAAAAAGGTTCTTATTTAGTAATTGACGGAAAACAACGCCTGTTAAGTCTAAGACAGTTTTGTGTAACTGAACCAGATGAGGAGTTTACAGCATTGAAATTAAAAAACTTAGCAATTCTTGAAAGCTTGAACAACAAGACTTATAATAATATTAAAACAGAACCTGAATTAGCAGACTTTCACACAGCATTTGAAAATCAATCGATAAGGACGGTAATTATAAAAAATTGGCCAAATCAGGATTTTCTATATACAGTTTTCCTCAGACTTAATACAGGTAGTTTGCCACTTTCTCCTCAAGAATTAAGGCAAGCATTAAATCCTGGACCATTTACAAGTTATGCTGACGAATACTCAATTGAAAGTATAGGAATAAAAAAAGCTCTCAAATTAAAGAAACCAGACTATCGCATGAGAGATGTTGAAATTGTTGTAAGATATTTTGCTTTTAAAAATAATATTGAAAAATATAGCGGCAAATTAAAAGAGTTTTTGGACACCACATGTGAAGTGTTAAATGCAGAATGGGAAAAGGATCCAAGTCGCATAAAAGCACAAGCCGAACAATTAGAATTTGCAATAAATGCTACATTTGAAATATTTGGAGAAAATGCTTTTAATAAATTCTCAGATGGAGATTTCACGGGAATATTTAACAGACCAGTTTATGATATAATGACGTTCTACTTTTCTGAATATGAAATTGGAAAAGCTGCTATTGCAAAAAAAATAGAAATTCTTGATTCATTCAAAACTTTGTGCAATAATGATGTTGACTTTGTTAGAAGTCTAGAAACATCAACTAAAAATATTGACCCGACAGCCAAACGATTTAATGCATGGGGAGCAGAATTAATTCGAATTACCGGATTAAAATTTCCAATCCCAACAAGAGCTGACATAGGAATTAAAATCATTTAAATCCATCCTATGGAAAATTCTTCTCGATATCAACAGCTTGTAACAAGAATTGTAGAATTAGAAACTAATCTACTTCCAGCAATCAATATGTCAGGAAATTATAGCACTAAAGAAATAGATTTAACTAGAGCTTATTGTTTATTGTCTCATGCTGAAATTGAAGCTTATCTTGAAGATATCCTTCTTGAAGTTGTAAGAGCTATCTTTATTTTTTGGAAAGAAGATAATTCAAAAATTCCTGAAATAATTTTTAATTTAGCCTGTAGTGCTAAAATTAAAATGGATAAGAAAGAGCTTCCAACGAGTTTAGTTCATATAGGAATGAAATCATATGAGGAAATAATTTCAAAAAACCACGGAATTAAGGAGCATAATATTGACAATATTTTCACTCCAATTGGTTATTCCATTGACAAAACCTTAGTAACAGTTCTACATAATTTTGGTGACACAAGGGGGGACATAGCACATCAATCATTTAAAACACAACAACTAATTGACCCGCAAACAGAACGAAGGAATATTGATCAAATAATTAGCGAACTAAGTAAATTTGACATTGACTTTTACAAATACAAAACACCAGCAAATAATAGTCGTTTATCAAAAGTGGGTCGTTCATGGTGGCAGAAAATTTTCTGCTCTTAACACAACCCAAAGACATTGGTGGTTGGTCGAAATGAACACAACCACGGTCAACTTAGGTAGCAGAGGAAACAAGAGATGAACCTCACCTTGGTGTTTTCCATATGATACTGTATATATACAACTCACCGGCTAAATCTTAAACCCAAAATCCCTATCTTAGATATACGAATAAACGCTTACGATTTTGATTACCAGCTTAACTTACTTACCGGAACTGAAACGGGAGGAACTTACGGAGATTACTGATTTGATTGTGGAAGAGATGCAGCCGGCCATGGTAATCCTTTTCGGTTCGTATGCACGCAATACCTGGGCAGAGGAAGTAACGCAGGAAAATGGTATCAAGCTTCAATTTAAAAGCGATTACGATATACTTGTCGTTACGGCACGTGACCTGAACCATATGGCCAATACCAAATGGCAAAAGGTTCAGCAGAAACTAAAGAGTCGTAAATACTCCACAGCCCTATCATTGATACAACACTCGGTCGGCTATATCAATAACGAATTGAATGCAGGTGGTTATTTCTTCAGCGATGTCATAAAGGAAGGTAAGATTTTATATAGCTCCGGCGAAGGGATACTTGGCAAGCCCGGCAACGTAGATCCTGTAGAAGTAAAGAAGCGTGCAAAGGAAGAGTTTGAACGTTGGATGGAAAATGGCAAGGTTTTTTTGAAGGGCTTCAATTTCTATTTTAATGAAAATGATTTAAAGCATTCAGCCTTTTTACTTCATCAAGCAACGGAATCATTTTATACAGCCTATCTCTTAGTATTTACGGGCTATAAAGGCAAGGTTCACGATATAGAAGAACTGGGTACACAGATCGCCCGCATTCATCCGGAGTTTGCATCTATTTTCCCTATGGATTCCAAGTTCCACATTGAAAGTTTTCATAAATTGAAACGTGCTTACATAGATGCCCGCTATAAAAAAGACTATATCATTACCAAAGAAGAACTAACGTATCTACGTGAGCGTGCGGAGGTGTTGAGTGGGTTGGTAGATAGGGTTTGCAGAGAAAGGCTCAATGCTTAACGCGGAAGGCTTAACGCTGATTCAACGAACAATCATGGTAATCCTTTAATCATTATAAATCATGGTTCAGACAAGTTAAATTAAACAACATACCTATGACCAAAGAACAAAAATCATTACCCACATGGATACTCATCGTATCCGGATTTTTTGCATTCATGGAACTTATGGTAAGTGTATACATGTGCTTTTCGCCGCAGTCCATGCTGGAAACAGTTGATCTTACTGCAAAAGGAGTTGACTACTTAATTTATATGTGGGCCTCCCGACAATTTGCCCTTGGTGTTATTTTTGCCTTTGCGACATTTAAAAAATCAATCCCGATGCTGACAATCGCATATATTTTCTTTTTAGTAATGTTTGCCGGTGACTTCTTTATTGGAATTTCACAAAAGGAAAATTCACTTATCATTAGTGCTTTAGTTATGTGTGTTGTTTCTTCTGCATTGATTTACGTCATTAATAAAAGAAAAAAATAGATGAGAAAAGTATTCTCAGATGATGTATAAAGTTGTTTGCTTGAACGACAACGAAGGAATGTTTCATCGTTTTCAGGTAAAATAAATAATTGTCTTTTGTCCGAAATGCCCCTTTATAATGTCTATTTTACGCCTTGCTACTATTAATAGTAAACAATACTTTTATAATATCTATAAAAAACGAAATATGACACAGACAGAAATAACTCTAAAAATGATTTTTGACCGCTGGAACGGATCTCTGAAAAGTTTTAATACCCTTCTAAATTCTTTATCGGACGAAACCCTGCTAAAAGAAATTGCACCGGGAAAAAACCGTGGGATTTATTTATTGGGGCATCTTATTGCCGTACACGATGATATGTTGATACTATTGGATATGGGTAAAAAGTTATATCCCGAATTGCATGAACCATTTTTAAAACATGCCGATAAAGCAACGACTGAAATTCCATCGGCAGCAACATTAAGAACTTTCTGGACCTTGCAATGCGAAACATTAAAACAAAAATTTGATCAGTTGAAACCGGAAGATTGGTTCGAAAAGCATACGGCTGTTTCTGCAGAAGACTTTGCGAAAGAACCTTATCGCAATAAATTAAATATTATCGTAACAAGAACATCGCATCTGCAATACCATATGGGCCAATTGAGATTACTTGAATAAGACATCATCCACCATTACTATCAACCCAGCGGTCGGACGGCGGAAAAAAGCCGTCTGACCACTTGTGCGTAACACAAATGCAGGTTCATTTAATAAATCTTATTTCTACTGTTGAAGAATGATTTTCTGTATCAGGCTATCACCTGCCATCAGACCGCTTTTTCCGGCGGTCCGACGGCTTGAACGAGTAAGCACTTATTGTTTTTATACTTGATCATTAATCAGTCTCTAAGCAAGGTTCATTTTCACCATCGCCCTCGGTGTTTTAGCCCGACTGAAATATAAATCCTTGAACATTGATACAACGGGTGGCACCGACAAGCCTGTAACATATTAATGCTTGAATCAGCGAGAGACATCCACCATTACTATGAACCAAGCGGTCGGACGGCGGAAAAAAGCCGTCTGACCGCTTAGGCGTAACGCAAATGCAGGTTCATTTTAAAAATCCATTTTATTCAACCAATCATTATTATTTGGCCTTTTCTGTGAAACAATTAGACTGTAGTAACTGAAGAGCATTTTTCTGCCAATCTTTAATAAAATAATGTCTCGATATAGTTGTATTTCAAAACAAAATTATATTTTTAGTAAATTTTTATTTTCAGATATAAAGCTATGATTTTACAAAAAGGGACACTAGCACCGGATTTTACATTACATACTACTCCGGATCAAACGCTTTCATTATCTGAGCTAAAAGGTAAACGCGTTATTCTTGCATTTTATCCTGCAGACTGGAGTCCTGTTTGCGGAGATCAAATGGCTTTATACAATGAAATGCTTAAATACTTCCGCAAATACAATGCTGAATTGTTAGGCATTTCGGTAGATAGCAAATGGTGCCACTTGGCTTTTGAACAGGATAGAAAACTGCACTTCCCTTTACTGGCCGATTATGAACCCAAAGGAGCCGTTTCAAAATTATACGGTGCATACGATGCTGTTGAAGGTCATAGTCAAAGAGCGTTATTTGTTATTGATGAAGCAGGGATAATACAATGGAGTTATTTATCACCGGTGGGAATAAACCCTGGCGCAGATGGAATTTTAGATGCATTAGAAGAATTAAGCAATACAAAAAATAACTAAACAGATGCCGCACTTAAAGCCAGCCGTATCAGTAACAGATCACATACAGGGCAATCCGCATGCAGCTGTTACCTTAGTGGAATATGGAGACTATCAATGTCCGCATTGTGGTCATGCCTATCCTATTATTAAAAAACTTCAGAGACATTTTGGTGAAAATCTGAGATTTGTTTTCAGGAATTTTCCATTGGAAAGTGTACATCCCTTTGCTTTTCCAGCAGCTGTTGCGACTGAGGCAGCAGCCAAACAGAACAAATTCTGGGAAATGCATGATGCCATTTTTGAAAATCAAAACAATCTGGATGCACATTTATTCCTGGAATTAGCAGAAGAATTAGATATTGAGATCAGTCAATTCAAGGAAGACTGCAGCAAACAGGAAGTGATCTTGAAGGTGGAGAAAGATTTTGAAAGCGGTGTTCATAGCGGCGTAAACGGAACACCTTCGTTTTTCCTGAATGGAAGTAAATACAATGGAGCCAATGAATTTGATGAATTGTATGATGCAATAAATAGTCTTCTTTAAAATAAATTTATAAAACAAACACTTTAACAGCTAAAAAATGAAAGCGAATATTGGATTAACAGACGGCAATAGTCATGCAGTTGCAACAGAATTAAATAAACTCTTAGCAGATGAGTATGTATTGTATACTAAAACACGCAATGCGCATTGGAACGTGGAGGGTGCTGACTTTTACAACAAACATTTGTTTTTTGAAACGCAGTATGAGCAATTGGATGAAATAATTGATAACGTAGCTGAGCGTATTCGTGCAATCGGACATTATTCGAATGCAACCTTAAAGGCTTTTCTAAGTACAACGCATCTTACAGAGAAAAGCATTGAGAAAAATACCAGCGATGGTTTTATAAAAGAACTTCTGTCAGATCACGAAAGTATTATCATTCGTTTAAGAGAAAATATCAATCTCTTTGCCAATACTTATAATGATGCTGGTTCAAGCGACTTTATTACAGGTTTACTGGAACAGCACGAAAAATGGCTTGGTTCTTAAGAGGACATTTGGTTTAGGTTATTATAAAGGGGGCGGATGCGATCCGCCCTTATTGTATCTGCTATCTGTAGAGTTTCACATGCGCCAGTCTTTAGCGAAGCGAGACCGGTGTCTCTTATTCCTCCTAGCCTTCGATCAATGAACAATCATGGTAACCCTTTAATCATCATAAATCATATTTCAGATAAATTAAATTCAAAACGAAGAAACAAACGCTAAATCTTAACCAATAAATTTAACACCAATGATTTCTTTTTGATAAATATATATTTTACCTTTAATTATGATTTTTACACACATAAACTAAACAAAATGACAGTTAAACTTATTTTTCCCGCTCTTTTTATAGTATTCATGGCTTGTTCCAAACCAAGTACTCCAACACCGGCAACGACTACTACTAATAATAATACCTCAACGACTTCTCCTAAAGCTACCGTTGTTGTTTCACAACAAATAAACAATACATATACCATCACTGGTAATAATTCTTATCCAACAATAGCAGGAGAGGAAACATTAATATTAAATGGCAATAATATTTATGTATTACTCGTAGATGATCCGTCTCAAAATAGCCTTCAATTCTGGTTTGCACAAAAACCTACTGCCGGAGTTTATTCGGTAGCTTATTCTTCAACATCTGTTCCTACAGGACAATGTATTGTAGGGCTTACGCTAAATGGAGTCGACTATGCTTCCTTAGGAGTAGGAAGTGTTTCTGTTTCCATAAACAGTAGTGGAAATTACGTAGTAACGGCAAATAGTATACCATTGCAGAACATCACAGCAAATTCTACAATCGGACAATCTATAAGTGGTACGGTTACAATACCATAATTAAAGAAATAGGCCGTCTGAAATATAAATTATTGAACATAATACACCGACAAGCCCACCGTACTCCAAATAATAAGAAATAAATTTCAAACAGAGGTACAAACATCCTTTTCAGTGACATTTACTATTACCATTACTGGTCGGGCGGCGAAAAAAGCTGTCCGACCAGTTGTGCGTAAAGCAAATGCTTATTCATTTAATAAATTATTATTTCCAATGTTGAGGAATAATTTTCTGAATGAAGCCATCTCCTGCTGTCTGACGCCTCGTTCGTATCACTTGGGTCATTAATTAAACCATTAATATTACTCCGTACTTAGTACTCTGTACTTCGTACTTTTTTCTACCTACCCTTTATACTTCCCATGCAATTCCTCCACATGATTTTGTATTTTACTTTTTAAAGTATCCGGAGAAATAATATCGAAAGAAGTACCCAACATTAAAATCCATCTGGAAAAATGTTCTACACTATAAGAAGCAAAGGTCATAATCGTTCCCTCTTCTTTTTTTGTTTCTTCGACCAAACCCATGCTGTATTTAGAGTTCTGAATATAAGGAAGCATGTTAGAATTTATAAAAACAACAATTTGCACAAGCGCTTGTTGCGTATACATTTTATCAAGATATTCCTTAAGGCTCGGATGTTTTAAGCGGATAAAGCGTTCTGGTAAAACATTCAGTTCTTCAATCCTATCCAGCCGAAAATCTCTGAAATCATTGCGTAGCCTGCACCAGGCAATCAAGTGCCAGTAATTTCCATAATAACACAAACCAATCGGTTCAATCTTTCTATTGCTTGAAGATTTTCCCTCAATCGTCTCATACGCAATCTCCAATACCTGATTAGCTGATAACGCCTGCTTTATAGAACTTAAGCGCAGATCTTCTGTTTCAGGTTTACCGACGGAAGGCAATACCATAATTTTTTGTTCCAGACCATCCAGATCATCTTGCTTAGCAGTATCCAGGATGGCACGTACTTTTGTAAGCGCATTTTGGAAATGAGCACGCGTAACCGCATCCGAATGTTTATCCAAAAACATTCCTGCGAGCAATAAGGAACGGGCTTCATCATGTGTAAACATAACCGGAGGCAAATGATATCCTTCGATAAGAAAATATCCAACACCAGCTTCTGCACCAATCGGCACACCACTTTCTTCCAGGGATTTTAAATCGCGATAAACAGTACGCACACTGATATTAAAACGGGTGGCCAGATCTTCTGCCCTTACCACCCGTTTGCTTTGGAGTACTGTTAATATCGCATGCAAGCGATCTATTCTATTCATTTAAGCTTCTTCAATACCGATCTGAATTTCGGTAATATTTTCGGAAGATACTACATCCACAAACTTGGTATATACTTCCCTGATCTGATTTCCGGGTTGAATACCATTCTTATACAATTCCTGGTACAAACCTGCATACGTTTCACCAATAACAGAAATATCGCCCGGATGAATGTGTGTATAACAGGCAAATGCATCGGATTCATAATAACTGAATAATGAATCATGTAATGGCAGCATTTCTTTTACAGGCAAGCCAATGAATAGCTGAAAGGGTTTATCTCTATCGCTTGAGCAATTAAAATAAATGAATTGTATAGGACCTGTAACGTCTAGTTTAAGTTCTTTTGCCGTATTATACACCGAATCAACCGCTCGATCAGCTATTTCGTGAAGCTTGTTCAAAGTCGTCGTCGTTTTAAAGCAAAAATAGATTTGAGCATGTACATTTTTTGGTTCCATCGTTTTAAAAGTTTTAAGGTAATACTTAATTGATAGAACAAATGTATATCCGTCAACTGACAACAGTATGTCAGTAGGTTTTAAAAAGGATGAAATTGATTTTATTCTTTCTTGATGCGTTTTAAAAAATTAAGCGGTCGAATAGCCGAAAAGCCATCTGACCGCTGTGTGATTTATTGAAACTTAATGAGGCACAAGTAAATTCTCAACAACCGATGGCTGACCCAAACCTGTATAAATGGTTTTCCCTGTTGCTTCATCTACATATTTTGAAGCCAATGTAGGTGTTGTTGAAGATGGATAAACGATAACGTAAACAACCTGACCAGGAAGAATTCCAGCAGCCAGAAAATTTGCTCCTGTAATAGATCCTTTATAAGCCGTTTGTGAAGCTGGAACGCCTGCATTGATCATACCCATATAATTGGAAGCACTAACACTACTGCTTGTACTGTAATAAATGAAGTATTCCATATCCTGAACCTGACCTGCTGTTCCGGAAATGGTAAGATTAACGTTCATATGTAAATCTTTCGTAAGCGTTGAATTTCCACCGATTGTATCCAAAACAACACTTGCTGTATAAACAGGAGCTTGATTAAGAGCCACTGTATTTAAGTAGGAATTCCCACCACCAGCGAAATTGTACCCATACACGGTAGTAGTTCCGTAACCGGCTTTTGTAAACGTAAGTGTATAAATTCCGGTCACTTCATTTAGTATCCAGCTACCGGAGGCACTTGTAACGGCAGAATCTCCTTTGTTTGTTTTCACTGTTACTCCACTCATGTTTGTTGGTTGTGTTCCAGTGGAAGTAGTAAGTGTAACTATTCCATTTATACTTCCTGATAAAGAAGCTCCGGTTGGGCCTGTAGGACCCGGATCGCCTTGTGTTCCTTTGCAACTAAAAAATAGTGCTGAACTGCATAAAATGAGTCCGTATACAATTTGGTTTGTTTTCATTGATTAAAAATTTAAGATGAGGTTATGTTTCTCCTAATTACTTCTGAAAACTGTATGAATTATGTTTTATTGAAATTGACGGAAAGAATGTTGTTGAATAAGCCTTTTAGGCTATGATTTGGGCATTTGTGTTTATGTCCTATGAAAAATTATTCCTCTGGAACATTGAATGAAGGGGGACTGATATCCCTTATCTCTAGTTTTCATTCCTTGTCTAGTAGTCAAAGACTACAAAAATAACGAACACTGGAGACGCTTCGCTTAAACCTGCGCCAGAAAAAGAAAGGATTATTTTTGAGCAAAAAAACGATACTGAATCCAGCTTCGGATACCTACCAATACCGGAATAAATAAAACAACAGCAATAATGGCGAAGAAGCTTACCGTATTAAAATAAGATCCAAACAATGGGATTATAAGAATAGATCCTGAACAGATCAACAATAATACTGAAACCGGTTCAATATAAGATCTGTCCTCTTCTTCTTCTTTCATAATACGAGTAAGAGCCACAATCATTATCAATATAATTGAAAGAGCGATACAAAACATCCATTGTACCTGAATGGGAAGGGCACCATAGGTATCACTTATCAATACTTTTATGCAGGCACCTACTACGCTTAAAGATGCAAGCAGAGGAAAATGCAAAAATACGAGCCACTGCATATAGGCATATCCGGTTTTTGTTTCCTGTTCACTGGTCATATCAAAATAAATGCTCCATAACAGAAAGGAAATCATAATGGCTAAGATAAATGCAAGCCAAATCCAGATGGGTTTATTTTCTACTTCTGCGATACCGCTTACCGTACCTAGTATACTTTCCGCTAATACCATAATAGTAAAAAGTCCGAACCGCTCTACAATTGTAGCCGAAGCAGTAAAAACCTGTCCGTGCGCTTTCAAAGCTGCAACGATGTTTCGTGCACCTGTTAAAGAAGGCGTCAGATTAAATGCAAGAGCTATGATCCATAAAATAGTAGCTGTATCAGCATCCGTAAAAATGGAAATGAGAAACAAGCCCAAAGCGATGCAATAATGTACAGTATAATAAATATTGAATTTCCTGTGAGAAGGATCATAAAAACCAACGCTCCACCATAAATAGGTAATCATGAGTTCTACAACAGAAAATGCAATGGCAAAAGCACAATGATGTCCTTCATACGCATCTCCCAACGTAATAGCAACAGCAGACATAGCCAGCATCTGGAAAAATGTGAGCACTCTGGTACGTAAGCCTTCTCCTCCATGCAAATCATAATATTGACTTCCGTTTACCCAAGACCAGAATACCTGTGAAAACAGTAAAAAACCAAATCCCAGATTACTCCAGGTTGGATGTGAGGCCAATTGATGTGTTAACTGTGCAATGGCTGCAACATAAACCAAATCGTAGAACAATTCCAACCAGCTTATTTTGCGTTCATTTTTCCGCTGATCAAAATTTTTAGGCGGTCCCCTCCATTGGTATTTTTCAGAAGAATGCATATATAAATATTGTAGAGTTAGATTAAAACTACTGAATATATTGATAAAGAGAAATTATGTAGAATAAAACTATTTGTAATTGAGATAAGTACAAATGAATTCGAAATTTAATTATTATTTCAGAAGATCAAATTCAATAAATAAACTTCACACAAAGAAATAAAAATAACGAAACTTGTGATTTACTTTCTTAGGGTTTAAATTTCATCACAAATGATTAAAAAGACCAAGAAAATATTGAAATGAATTCGAAAACAATAGAATCTAAAAACACAGATACTCATTCTGTATTTATCCAAACAAACAGACCAAACAAATCATTGCTCATTTTTATTCTTGGTTCCCTTGCCGCCTTGGCTCCATTCTCTATAGATATGTATCTGCCGAGCTTTGCTGCAATAGCAACAGACCTTCATACAAGCATCGGACAAGTAACACTATCTCTTTCCAGTTATTTTATCGGGATGGCTGCCGGACAATTGTTATACGGACCGCTGCTTGATAAATATGGACGTAAGAAGCCTTTATATGTCGGGCTGACAGTATACCTCTTGGCATCTTTTGGCTGTATGATAAAAGGCGGTACAATAGACTCGTTGATTGCCCTACGGTTTATTCAGGCCGTAGGTAGTTGTGCAGCTGGTGTTGCTGCAATGGCCATGGTTCGTGACCTCTTTCCCGTGGAGGAAAATGCAAAAGTCTTTGCTTTACTTATGTTAGTAGTTGGAGCATCACCGATGGTTGCACCTACCATCGGTGGATATGTTACTGCAACGTTAGGCTGGCGCGCTATATTTTTAATTCTTGCCCTCCTTGCATCCGTCATTCTTGCCGCAGTAATATTTATATTACCGGATACATACAAGCCAAACAAATCATTATCATTGAAGCCTCGTCCTATACTAAATAATTTCAGAACGGTACTTCTGGATCCACAGTTTTTCACTTATGCCTTTACAGGATCTATAGCGTTTTCAGGATTATTTGCTTATGTAGCTGGTTCTCCAATGATCTTTATGAAAGTATATATGGTAAGTGAACAAATGTATGGATGGATTTTTGCAGGATTATCCGTAGGGTTTATTGGTTCCAGCCAAGTTAATAACTTGCTGATGAAAAAATTCAGAAGTGAACAAATCATTCCTACTGCCTTACTTACTCAAGTAGTTATAGGTATTTTATTTATAGTATGTGCTGCTAACAATTGGCTTAACCTGTTTAGCTTTCTTGCCATGCTTTTTCTTATGCTATGCTGCGTTGGTATTATCGGACCCAATGCCAATGCCCTATCTCTTGCACCCTTTACACAGCATGCAGGAAGTGCTTCTTCATTAATGGGAGCCATACAATTAGGAATCGGGGCACTAGCGTCTGTGGTAACAGGTTTATTTGAGAAACCCAGTATAGTTCCTTTAGCTATGGCAATGTCCTGTTCTGCGGTTGTGGCCTACATAGTATTATTCATAGGTCGAAAATATATTACAACAACTGTTGTTCAATCAGAAAATGAGACTTCTTTAATACATTAAAAGGAATTTGCATCCCAAAGTTATACTGACAAATAAAACTGAACTGTTAATGAATACTGTGCAAAGTCTATGATATTATAGATGAAACCAAATTTGAAAATATTTTAAAGCGACAGTTTCAATTTTTCAATCTTCTTCAAAATAATCTGTTTATCCGCCTGTGTCTTCGCTAATATTAAAGCTGTTTGTAAATGCTGCAATGATTTTTCATTATTGATATCCCGATACAATTCAGCCAATAAAGAATGATACAAATGGTTATCATCTAATTCCAATTTTTCCGCCTCAATGATAGCATCCTCTTTATTATTTGCCTTTGATAGTGCATAAGTTCTGTTCAAAGCTGCTATCGGTGAATATTCCAGTTGCAATAATCGATTATAAAGCTGTAAAATATTTTCCCATTTTTCTTTGGTATCATCTTTATGTGTATGCCAATAAGCAATGGCTGCTTCCAGATGATACCGGGATAATCTATTTCCCTGAGAAGATTTATTCAAATAATACTCTCCTTTATCAATTAATTCTTTACTCCATAAATTTGTATCCTGATCTTCATACAACACAATTTCACCTTGGGAATTAATTCTGGCTTCAAATCGCGAAGAATGAAAACACATTAATGATAATAAGGCATTAACTTGTGGTTTGTTTGTAAAATCGTTCTCTGTCAACATGAATGTCAAACGCATGGCTTCCAAACAAAGATCTCTGCGAAGGGTTATATTCTGCGAAATTGAATAATAACCTTCACTGAATAATAGATACATGGTGTTTAATACGGTATCCAATCGCTTATCTATTTCAGATTGTGAAGGTAGTTCAAGTTTAATCTTTTCAATACGTAATTTTTCCTTAGCTCTATTCAATCGCTTGTAAATAGTTTCTTTATTGCTTAGAAAAGCATCTGCTATTTCTTCTGCACCAAAGCCACATAAAATATTCAAAGCCAATCCAATTTGGGCTTCTGTTGAAATGGAAGGATGGCATATTGCAAACATCATTTGCAACTGAACATCATAAATATGCTGTGTTGACAGATCAATTTCAATTTCATGTGATCCGCTATTTGTATGTTTTATTTCAGCTACAATTTTCTGACTAAAAATGGTATTGTGCTTTAAAAAATCCTTTGCCTTATTTTTTGCGACCGTATATAACCAAGCGGTAGGATTTGGAGGTAAACCTTTTTGCCCCCAGGTTTCGGAAGCCAGAAGAAATGTATCACTGGTAATATCTTCTGCAATTTCTATATGTTCGATACCAAAAAGCTTACACAATACAGAAACAATTTTTCTGTATTCGGTTCTGAATAAATGTGGTATCAGTTCATTTTCTTTCATAAATAAAATCTCCCGGCTATGTACCGGGAGATCATTCAAATATGCTTAGCTATTATCGTCCATTGAAACAATGGTACGTACTTCAACGGTACCGTTAACCATAAGAATCGGACAGCCTTTTGCAAGTTCAGCTGCCTCATCAATAGATTTGGCACTGACAATTGTATAGCCACCAATTGCCTCTTTAATTTCAACAAAAGGTCCGTTGGTAATTACTTTACCCGGATTTACAACTCGCCCATCGGAGGATAATCTATTACCGACATTAACCAATTTGTTTTGTGCAGCCAGACTGCCCATCCAGTCCTGCCATAATTTCATCGAAGCTTGTAATTGCTCTGGTGAAGGTTGCGGTTCATTTAAATCAACTGCTCTTCTGAAAACCAATACGAATTCTTTCATGTTTTTATGATTTTAGTTTATATTCCAATGACGACTGAGTTTTCGTAATTAGACAGAATATGGAAATTATTTTTTATAATTCACTATCGTTTTATAATGTTCAACTACAGGAAAAGGATCATAGTAATAATGCAGCAAATTTTTCCATTCAAGGTATTGTTCTGAATTTCTAAAACCAATCGTATGATCTTCTAGTTTTTCCCATTCTTCCAGCAACAGATATTTATTTTCCAGCTCTATACATTTTCGTAAGCTATGATTTAAATAACCCTTAATAGAAGAAATGTATTGACCTGCAATAGCAAAATCTTTTTCAAATTCTTTGTATTCACCTTTTTTGACATAAAGGATAGCAACTTCTAAAATCATAATCCATTACTTTTCTGAAAGAATTAATAAGATACATAATGCACTTAAGATAATCACCTTTAGCCATTTTGTTATTTTCCAGAACGTATTATTATTCAGATAATGACTTATTCTACCGGATAAAGCAGCAAGTACTGTAAAAATAATAAAAGCCTGAATCATAAATATTATTCCCAAAACAAACATCTGATATACTACATCAATGCCTGCCTTACTCACAAATTGAGGTAAAAAAGCAATAAAGAATAATGATACTTTGGGATTCAATACATTCATAAGAAACCCCTTTCTCACAAGTTTGTTAAAATGATAATCATCTTTTGCGCCTATACTCAGATCTACTGTTTCCTGTTTTTCTCTTGAGGCTTGAATAGCCATGTAAAAAAGGTAAGCAGCACCAAGATATTTTACAATTCGAAAAGCAATGTCCGAGTTGTATAAAACAATTGACAATCCTGTTGCTGCAGCTGTTGTATGAATCAAAACTCCCAACGATAGTCCCAGTGATATAGCAGTGCCATATCGTTGGCCTTTGGTTAGACTTTCAGTCAATACAAAAATATTATCCGGACCGGGCATCAACGTCAATAGAATAGATGCGCCTAAAAATGATAGCAATAATTCAATATCCATTTTTCAGTTGTTTCTTGTAACAGTAATAATAAAAGATAAACAATAATTTTCATTTAATATTTATCAATGATATATAAAAATCTATTCCATTTTATAAAATCATATATCTAAAAATCAAAATAATTACCATGTTACCTTTGCGATTTTTTACCCTTAACATTTCCAAATGGATTTTCAAATATGATATCTCCCACCAGGTAATTCCCACCCTTGACAGCACTTCCTGTACCTAGTAGATCATTCATATAACCAATATTGATGATAAAGGGTTTATGCTTGGGGGCATAAGCAAAGTAAAAACAAAATCTGCTTTCGTGATAAGCAAAATTAGTCCATGATTGCGGGAAGTTATTTTTAGTAATGGAAAACAATGCCTCTGCACTCATTACCAGTCTATATATTTTCTTATGATCCAGATTGATGGTCAATTGAGCTCTGAGTCGTGAACGGAATTGTAGATCCTCTGATGAGTTTCGAAATTCAGGCGTGAAAAATTTTCGAAATTCCTGACGATATGTAGCAACAAGTCTTATCCTGGAAGTTTTTAATATATATGAAAACCTACCATATAATCTGAACTCTTGCGTAATAATTGGATTCACTTGTTCATACGGAGCAATGTCCGAATAATCATTCTGTCTCCTATAGCTGAGAGCAGCCGTATATTGCCAGTGCTTATGGAATTGATTATAAAATTCTTCATTAATAACAAAAATGCCTGATTTTTGAAAAGGGTTGTAGCCATTTGGATTACCAATTCTACCCATTCCTACGTAGGTTACAGATTGTTTTAGATTGGATGAATCCAGTCCTTGTCTTATAGCTATTGCTTCCCAACTGCCCGGATTTGCACCCATACCAGGTGAACTGATTTGTGCATGAATAGAAATCCCACTTGCCAGGCAAAAAAAAACTATTATTAATTTATTCATATGTTACACTAAAATATCACTCACAGAAATCAACCTCCCAATTTTAAGAATCAATATGAAAAGTAATTGTTTCACTATTTTGTCAGAATATAAATCACATTATATATCCTGAGTACCCTAAGAATACTAGGAGTAAAAATAAATTTGAACTTGGGAAACAATTAGGAATTTTATATCGAAAGATCCATTTTATGGTTTACATACCACTGAATAATAAAGAGTATTAAAACAATAATCAAGAATCATAGTCTAATGACAGACAAAGTACTACGTTCAAAATACGGAGTAAAAATGAAAAATATTAAAAAAAAGGAAGAACGTTTCCATTCTTCCCCCTCTAAATCATTAATATGTTTGAGTGAAAACTCAATATGCTCTTACTGTCTTGCCTTCCATATAATACATAAAGGCTTTGTTCACTACACGGTTACCACCTGTTGTTGGATAATCACCGGTAAAATACCAATCACCTATATGATTCGGGCATGCTCTATGCAAACCTTCTATCGTCTGGAAGATAACTTCAATTTCAGCATTACATCCTTTCGGCGTAATGATCTCTGCGATCTTCTTACTTACCTGATCATATCCAAACTGTAGATACAATTCCTTAACATGGTTTACCATATTACCGCTTAGGTTCGCGATAGCCGATTTACATTTCTCATTTACATCATCCAGCAAATTATCCTGTTTGGTATCTTTCAGCAAGGCCAACATCGCACGAAAAGCAACGAAGTCTTTTACTTTTGACATATCGATACCATAGCAATCCGGGAAACGAATCTGTGGTGCGGAAGAAACAATAATAATTTTCTTAGGCCCAAGTTTATCCAACATTTTCAGGATTCCGTTTTCCAGCGTTGTACCACGTACAATGGAATCATCCACGATCACCAGATTATCAATACCTCTGCGTACCACTCCGTATGTTGTATCATACAGATTCGCTACAAAAGATTGTCTGGTATCATCGGATGTAATAAAGGAGCGAAGTTTGGCATCTTTAATAACCATCTTCTCAATGCGAGGTCTTAACGATAAAACTTTTCCAAGCTCCTCGCCATTCATTCCTTCTGAAATAACTTTCTTACGATAACGTGCCAGATATTCTTCCATTCCTTCAACCAATCCCAGGAAACTGGTCTCAGCTGTATTCGGAACATATGAGAAAACGGTATTGGCTATATCGTAATCAATGGCTTCTAATATCTGTGGTGTAAGGATCTTCCCTAATTGTTTTCTTTCCTGATAAATATCGGGATCGGAACCGCGGGAGAAATAAATACGCTCAAAACTGCATGATTTTTTAGGAAGCTGATCAATAAATTGCTTCTCTTCATAATCACCGTTACGTTCTATAATAAGGGCATACCCAGGTTGAACTTCTTTGATGTCGGAGTAATCAATTTTCTCCATGGCACTCTTAATGGCTTGTCTTTCCGATGCAACAATGACAATCTCATCATCTGCATAGTAAAACGCCGGACGAATACCTGCAGGATCACGCGCCACGAAAGCCGCACCATGACCAGCAATACCCATCATGGCATAACCGCCATCAAAGTCTTTACAGGAACGCATTAAGACTCTTTGCAAGTCCAATTCGTTTTCTATAATGGTTGAAACCTGACTATTGGAAAATTTATTTTTGTGTTTTTCAAATAAAAACTGATTTTCTTCATCCAGAAAGTGTCCGATTTTTTCCAATACAGTTACTGTATCTACTTTCTCTTTTGGATGCTGACCCAGTTCAATCAGTTTATTAAAAAGTTCATCCACATTGGTCATATTGAAATTACCGGCTACCACCATACTGCGGCTTCTCCAGTTGTTCTGACGTAAAAATGGATGACAGTTTTCTATATCATTATTACCGTGTGTACCGTAACGTAAATGGCCCATCAGAACTTCACCGGTAAAGGCAACATTCTCTAATAACCATTGCGGGTCATTAATTTTATCTTTATTGTCTCGAATAGCTTTGCGGAATTTTTTATTGACCTTTTCAAAAATTTCTGTGATAGGTTGTTGGTCAACGGAGCGATAACGACTGATGTATCGGGTACCTTGGGGAACATCTAGTTTTATAACTGCAATACCGGCACCATCCTGCCCCCTGTTGTATTGCTTTTCCATCAATGTGTACAGCTTGTTAATGCCGTAGTAGGGCGTACCATACTTTTCCACGTAATAGGAAAAAGGTTTTCGCAACCGGATAAGTGCTATACCGCACTCGTGCTTGATCGCATCGCTCATAAATGATGTCGTTTATATAAATGCAACTATTATTCGCAGATAATCCATCAACCGGACAGGCATAAAAAACAGCCCTATTACCGGAATCATAATTAATATTACGAAAATCAGAGAACTTATGCGTTTGGATGTAAGGATTAATGTGTTTTCAAATTCCCTGAAAAACAGAGAATAAGGAACCTTCATATAATAGAAGACAGATGCTACCGTTCCAGCAACTGCTGCTGCTATTACACCTAACAGGATAGACGAATGAATCGTTTCATATTCTTTCCAAACAGACGTAAAAACGAATAATTTGGAAAAAAAACCTGCTGTAGGTGGTAATCCTATCAGTGTCGCCATTACTATAACAAATATAAGACTCATCACAGGTTCCTGCTTACCTAAACCGTTAAAGTTATTCACAGCATCTCCTTTTACGATGTTCTCAAAATAATCCAATATGAAAAGTGCGGCAGGGACGGTAAATAAATAAATAATCAGGTAAAATAAAGCCGCTTGTTGCGATAATTCGCCACCTCCAATAAGGGCCATACCAATAAATCCACCCTGAGCAATAGAGGAATACGCCATCAAACGACGGGAATTTTCCTGTAATAATGCAGACAAATTACCTACGATCAAGCTCAATCCGACAATAACTGCAATTAATATGGAATAGGTTTGGAAACCCTGAAACAAAGCTGAAAGTTTTAAAAGGAATATAAAAGCGGCGATTTTAGGGACTGTAGCCAAAATATTTATTACGCTCCAACCAGCTCCCTGATACGTGTCAGGTGTCCAGGGATGAAAGGGGAACAAGGAAGTTTTGAAAAATAATGCGGCCAATACAAGACCCAATACAATCCATTTTGAGAAAACAGGTATACCAATAAATACGGTAATCCAGCGTTCGGAAAACAGATCCATTCCACCCGTTAATCCATATAATAAGGAGATCCCGAACAACATAATACCCGTTGCGAAGGCTCCGTATAAAAGATATTTGATACCCGCTTCGGCACTTTTCTTATCCATTCTGGATGCGACCAGTATATAGGATGGAACAGAGATTAGTTCCAGCGAAAGAAAAATCATAAAGAGATTGATCGACGAAACCAAAAAGATGCTACCCAACAGAATCGTTAACAACAGAATGTATGTTTCCCCTCTTTCCCGCAGCCATTGTGAAGAAGGTGATAGCTGTATAAACACTACAGCAATAATACTCCCTGCAAGCAACAGAAGTTTTGAGAATAAAATTGCAGGATTTTGCTGCAGCATATCATTCATAATGTGAATATCATGCAAACTGCAACGACAGGCCAAGGTATTATATGCCTCCGATATCGCCATCAGAAGAACCACAATGGTACATGCAGCAAAGAATTTATTATTGCGTGTTTTCTGAAACATGTCCAGAAAAAGAATAACCAAAATACCTAGTACCAGAAACCCTTCTGCAAAGAGATAACTTAAACTATCTTTTATATGATCAATGGGTATTTGCACAATTAATTTTAAAACGTTAAAACCTTTTAGATTTTCAATATTACTTTAACTCATATTATGAAAAGAAAGCTGTCCATGCTTCCATCGATGAGCCTATCTTATCTAGTAAGACAGAAGGAAATAAACCAAATAATATGATAAGTCCAGATAATACATAAAGTAATGCTTTTTCCCGAACTGTTAAGTCTGTTAATGCATCACGGTTTATATTCATGTGTGTAGAAAATTTACCAAAGAACATGCGCTGTAAAGTCCATAGATAATATCCTGCAGAAAGCAATAACCCTAATGTAGCAATCAACGGCATCCATCTCGGTATCGTAGATGTTATATCCTGTGCCTGAAAGGCTCCAATGAAAATCAGAATCTCAGCAATGAAACCTGACATGCCGGGCAAACCCATGGAAGCAAAAAATGCAATCGTTACAATCACAGAATAGGCTGGCATTTTGGAAATAAGTCCTTTATAATTAGGAATCATACGATCGTGTGTACGATCATACAATACACCTACAAGTAAAAACAATAGTGCAGCAATAAGTCCGTGGCTGAACATCTGATATACAGCTCCCGTAATACCTTCGGTTGTTGCCGCTGCCAGACCCAATAATACAAAACCCATATGCGAAACAGATGAATACGCAATCATTCGTTTAAGATCTGTTTGTGCCAATGCGACCAAAGCTGCATAGATAATGGTAATAACACCAATCAAGCCTACCCACCAGGATAATTCCAATGCTTCTTGGGGAAATAAAGGCCATGCGATCCGGATCAATCCATACCCTCCTATCTTCAACAGAATACCGGCTAATACAACAGAAACCGCAGTTGGTGCTTCAACGTGTGCGTCCGGTAACCAGGTATGAAAAGGGAAAGCGGGTAGTTTAATCAGGAAGCCTATCAGCAATGCAAGAAAACACCAGGTACGGATGGATAGTCCACCTACAAATGTTTCTTTATATGGACTCAGTAAACTATCCGGCATATAATTGGCCGGATTACTAAGTTGTATAATATCCAAAGAGTGAATGATATGCTGGCTATTCAATTCCCCGCTGGCAACATCTTCCTGTATCTGTTGTATGCTTATATCTTCATTGGCTGGAACATATTGCATCATCTCTGCCGGATTAAAAGTACTTATATACAGCGATACAAAAACAACTAGAATTAATATCGAACCCAGTAATGTATACAAAAAGAATTTTACAGAAGCATATTCACGACGTGCACCACCCCATATCCCAATCAGGAAGAACATGGGTAATAACATGAATTCAAAGAACAGAAAGAATACAAACAGATCAAGACCAATAAAACATCCGGGAATAGAAATACACAACAATAAATATAAAGCATGATAACCTTTCGCCTGTTTAGTAATATTCCAGGAAGCACATGCACCAGCAAATAATACGATCGAGCTTAACAAAACCATTGACAGGCTTAGTCCATCAATACCCAAAAAATAATTGATGGAGAGAATTCCCAAATCACCTAATGAGAGCTGAAACCAATTAGCTTTTTCAATATATACCAAGGAATCATAGGAATGAAAAGGAAAAAATTCCGGTTTGAAATTAATGAATAAACCCAAGGTGATCAATAATTGTATGGCAGTTACGACAAGTGTAATCCAGCGATACTGCCTGTAATCTTTACTTTGAATAAAGAGCATTGGGCCCAATCCTAGTAAGGGTAAGAATATAAGTATAGATAAAATGTGTTCTGCCATATATATAATTTATGCTGCCGTCTGGTACCAAACAAACCAAAGCAATACCAGAATAAAGGCGACTAATGTAAAATAGAAATACCCCTGAACCTCTCCTTTGAGATACTTACGGAAGAAAGAGCCAATAGATCGGCTGATTCCTGCAACCAAATGAACAAGACCATCCACAACGAATATGTCCCATAGATTCGCTGCCTGAGAAAGTACAATGAAGAAATATACTTTCAGATGAATCAGCTTATCAATATATTTATCGACTATGAACATACCTGTTGATAGTCGCATTACAGGTTGTATGAATGCCAGATCAATTCCCCTTTCGATATAATAATTATGTTCCGATAATGATGTCAACAGATCATTTTTGTGTTCAAAGACATCTGACTTATTATAATAATTTTTAGCTGCAAATAGAAAAGCTATGCATGTGCATACAAAAGCAATAAGCGGTATGAACCATACAGAAGTATGTAGCTGAACCGAAACAAAGGATTCCTTCATCCACCATCCTGTTTGAGCATGAAGAGGATTTAGAGAAAAGAAAAACCAGAAACTCATGACTGCTAATAATATAACCGGAATGTTTATCAACCAATCGGATTCCTTTAATTCTGTGAATAGTTTTTTATACGCTGCATCTTTTTGCTCCAGACGAAATTCCCCAAAGAAAATCAGGAACAACTGCCGAGTCATATAGAACGTTGTCACGGCGACAGTAGAAAGTGCAGATGCCAATATCAACCATCTCCACGATCCATGTTCTGTACACCACTGATACAGTGAAACAAGAATGGCATCTTTGGATAAAAATCCTGAAAATAAAGGTAAGCCTATTAGTGCTGCGTAAGAAACAATATATGCTACAAAAGTAAGTGGCATTTTTTTACGAAAACCGCCCATCAAACGCATATCCAATGTATCAAAAGGGTCGTAATACCCATGTGAAAAACGATGTTGTTGCATGTGGTGCATGGCGTGTATGACTGCTCCGACAGAAAGGAAAAGACATGCTTTAAAGAAGGCATGGGTTGCCAAATGAAAAAAAGCTGCATCAAGAGCTCCCACTCCGACAGCCATCATCATAAAACCTAATTGCGATACCGTAGAAAAAGCCAGTACTTTTTTACTATCAAATGTACGTATGGCTTGTATCGCTGGAAGTAAAGCCGTAATGCAACCAATGATAACAATACAATTACTTACCCATCCACCTAATAAAAAAGCCGTTTTTAATAATAAGTACACACCAGCTGCCACCATCGTAGCTGCATGCAATAAAGCAGATACAGGCGTTGGACCAGCCATAGCATCCGGTAGCCAAACGTATAAAGGAAACTGAGCCGATTTACCAACTGTTGCAAACCAAATAGCAAAACCAGCCAACACAGGCAATGAATAAATGGAGGCATGCAATAGCACTTCTGTATTTGTATGCGCTTTAATGATTGACAATTCAGTAGTGCCGTATACGGTATATAAAATCATAATGGCTATGATGAAAGCCAGATCTGCAAACTTATTATACATGAAAGCCTTTTTAGCCGCTGCCGCTGCCGCATCCTTTTCGTACCAAAACCCTATTAATAAGAATGAAGATAATCCAACCAGTTCCCAGAAGATAAACGTTATGATCAGATTATCGCTCACTATTATGCCAATCATGGAAGAAACAAATAGCGCCAGATAAGGGAAGTATTTCGGATGGTTCCTGCGTTCTTTCATATACTGAATCGAATACAGATGAACCATAAAGGATACAAAAGTTGCAATGACCATCATGGTCGTGCTATACCCTGATATCAGCATGCTCGTAGTAAATTGAATGGTTCCTATATGGAACCAGTTCCAGATCGACAGATGCTCACTTTTTGTCTGTATATGTATGTAAAGAGAAAGTACAAACATGATTCCCATTACTACCGCTGCTAACCAGGATCTGATGGCAGCAGGAAGGTGTTTCCCGGTAAAGAATAACACAAAGAATGTAATCAAGGGCATGAAAAATATAGCAAGAGCAAGTCTTGATATACCATCCGGAGAAATAGTCTGAATAACGATATGTGGAAGTTCTGGATTCAATATTTTATTCTTTCAGATTTTTTATTTCAGCCAGATCCACTGAGTTTAACTTTTTAAACAAAAGGATAATAATGGATAATGCTACAACAGATTCGGCTGCTGCTATTGTAATAATAAGCATCGTAAATAGTTGTCCGTTAAGATTCCGGTCATATTGTCCAAATGCTACCAGATTGATATTAGCAGCATTAAAGATCAGTTCAATACCCATCAGTACATACAGAATATTTCTTCTGGTAAGTACAATAGCTGAACCAATGCCAAAAAGCAATACAGATACAGTGATATAATAACTAATTGGTATCATGATTCTTTTTTATTTAGATCCATTACTCTTGAAGCAATCCAGCCTGCACCTACCAATATAACCAATAGAAATAAAGCAACGACTTCAAATACAAGGATATTATTTGTGATCCATAAATAGCCGGTTAGTCTTGTAATACCGAAACGATCGGTCGGAGGTCTATGCAATTCGGGAAAATTAAATGCGAGATCAGATAATAAGAACATCAATAAACCACTGATGATAACAACCGATAAAATGGAAATGAAACTATTCCGCTTTTCATAATAGGTTTCAGGTGCACGATAGGTATATAACACACCAAATAATAATAAAATTAATACGCCGCCGGCATACACTACTAATTGCACAACTGCCAACAGATCTGAACCTGCAATGACAAACAGCGCAGCAACACCTAATAAGGTTGATAACAAAGCGGTAGCAGCATACACCACATTACGGGTAAACAATATAACCAGGGATGATCCGATGATCTGTACACCAAAGAAAATGAATACAAACTCCATTACACTCATGCGTTCTCTTCGCCTCCTTCTTTCTTCGCAGGTGGAACATCTGTTGCCGGTTTCCTGGCAGGTATCATCACCTTAGGTTTAAAAACAGGCTTTGGAGCCGTAGGTATTGTTTCTGTTGTATTTGTTGGTGTATCTTCTGTCGACTCCGTTTTAGTTGAATCTGCTTTATTCTCTGTTTCTGTATTAGCGATATCTGGTTTCTTTACTGTTGGAATTGTCACCTTTGGTTTAAAAGCTGGTTTCGGAGCAGCACTTGTTTCTGGCTTATCCTCGCTTGTTTCTTTCTGAATAGATGGAGATACAGATGCTTTCTTTGCTTTTTCTTCTGCAACCAGCACTTCCATTTCTTCTTTCTTTTCTACAGCCTGTGTCGGACTTAACTCAGCAAAGTGATATACCATATTGCGCACATCGTATTCACTGAAGTCATAAGTCTTTGTCATAGTCAGACACTCTGTTGGACAAACCGTAGTACATAAACCACAATAGCAGCATTTAGCCATGTCAATATCAAACTTCGCCGCATAGATACGTTTAGTGCTGCCGTCCGAAGTCTTCCCTATTTCAACCGGAGATTTGATTGGTTCTATATCAATGCAATTCACCGGACATACTTTCACACATAAATCACAGACAATGCAATCATCTATTTCATTATGTAAACGATATCTTCCATTATCAGGTACCGGTATCGATTCAAAGGGATATAAATTCGTTACGATACCATCCGGTTGTTTAAAATAATCCGGATCCATAATTCCAACCGGAGCCCTTCGTTTAAGCACGATAGACCGTACAAAATGTTTCAGCGTAAGGCGAAGCCCTATACCCAACGATTGTATAGCGGTTACAAAGAGGCCGATATGTGAAATGCTTTTACTCATGTTATAGTTTCATCCATACTACCCATATACCACTAAGGATAACCAGAAACAAAGACAAAGGTAACAATACTTTCCAGCATAGATTCATCAATTGATCTACACGAAGGCGCGGGTATGTCCAGCGCATAACAATCTGTAAAAACACAATCACCAATGCTTTACTGATCAGCCAGAAGAATCCCCAGCAATTACCGCTCATTGTTCCGGGTATACCGCTTGTCAACTCGGCTAATTTAAGACTACCAATATTGGGCAAAGCTGTATTCCAGCTTCCGAAGAAAAGAACCACGCCCAGAAAAGCAACCAATAACATCATGGCATATTCTGCCAGGAACAGTATCGCAAATCTAAAACCTGAATATTCTGTATGAAATCCGGCAACCAATTCAGATTCTCCCTCAGGAATATCAAAAGGAGCTCTGTTACACTCTGCCAGCGAAGTAATAAAGAAAACAATGTAGGCAAGAAGTAAGAATGGATATTTGAAGGCATTCCAGCTGACAAAACCACCGATAGCATTTACATCTATGCCCAACGAAGTAATGCCGAACAGCGCTGTATTTGTTTCATTCGTATTATTGAACCAAATGCCTTGCTGATAACTTATTTCCTGTAGATTCAATGTCTGCGAAACCATTATCACAGCCAGTATACTTAGCGTTAATGGAAGTTCATAGGAAATAATCTGAGCAATAGCACGAAAGGAACCTAAAATTGAAAATTTATTATTCGAAGCCCATCCCAACAAAAAGATTCCGACTACATCCAAAGAAACAATAGTAATCATAAAGAATACACCAACATCTGCATTGGAACCTATCCATTCCGGTGATAAAGGCAAGGTAGCAAAACCCGCAAAAATGGCCGTAAAGATTAATACAGGAGCCAGACGAAATAAAAACCGGTCTGCTCCGGTTGGAATAATATCTTCTTTCTGAAGTAGTTTTACCAGATCAGCGATTGTTTGTAAAATACCATACGGACCAACTTCCATCGGACCCAAACGATCCTGTATAAATGCCGCTACTTTTCGTTCTGCCCATACAACGAAAACAGCATATAACAGAATGATCGTTAGAACAAATAGTACTATATACATAAGGACGAATTTAATAACAAATGCTTGTAAAGCCTAAGAAATGGCTAAATTCCAAAGAACAAAAACCAAATTCCAAAGCCCTCACCGTGGTCTGTGGTCACAGATTATGGTAAAGGCCTAAAGCGGAAAGCCTAAGGCTCAAAAGCAGTTATAATGTGCTCCTGAAATGGAATAATCGATGATTGTAAATTGACGTAAAGATTGTATTGCGTTGATCAAAAATATTAGAATTATATTTCAGATATTGAGTGGAAAGCCGAATGTGTGTTTTTATTGTTTCACATCCTCTCCGTAACCGCATATTTTAATGCATTATGACTTGCAAGTACAAGAAATACATAACATTACCACTATTTTAGCCGTATATCAAAATTCACTGTTCATATAAAAGAAACAACAAAATTTAGTATATTTATATATGGCAATTTCAATCAAACAAAAGCTTCATAACCTGATTGACAATATTGAAAATGAATCAATATTGAATCAAGTGTATGAACTGATATACAAAAAAAATGCTTCTGCAGAGAATGATTTATGGAGTAAATTATCAACTGAACAACAACAGGAAGTATTGCTGAGCCTTGAAGAAAGTAACGACCCTAACAATTTAACATCACAGGAAGAAGTAAAAAAGGCACATAAGAAATGGCTTTGAAAATTTTTTGGACCAAAAGAGCTTTATCCAATTTTGATAAAATAATTGATTACCTGGAAAAAGACTTTGGAGATATTACAACCAGAACATTTGTAATCAAAGTTCATAGTTTCGTTGACAATCTTATGGAATTTCCTGAGCTAGGTACAATAGAACATACTGAAAAACAAATCAGAGGATTCGTCATAGTAAAGCAAGTAACTATTTTTTATAAAATATATGATGATCAAATCCGTATATTAAATTTATTTGATAATAGACAACATCCAAAAAAGAAGTAATATAAAATATATACCAGATTATCATCTGCTGTCAGCTTTTTGTTGGGTACCGTGAAAGTAAATTAGAACCTGTTTGACAACCTAAGACGCGAAATAAAAAGATTAATCATAATAACACCCGGTATCCCATATGAAAAGACTAACTCTAATGCTTCCATTAAACTTTTCATCATATTAAATGAAACTGCAAAGGTTATAGATATTATTAATAAAAAAGACAAGTTCATCCAAACCCTTATACTAAATATATTCATGTTCTTTTTTTTGAAAAACATGATATTACAGAACAACACATAGGGCGAAATAGCTACTATACTAATAAGAAAAAAAGCTATCAATACAATAAGATAATCTTGATAATCCAAATGAAACACTTTTGTTGAATTTATATCTGCAACAAAAAGACAAGAGTATAACACGCTTCCCAAAAAGCAGTATAAAAAAGAATAAAATAATAACTTATATCCCATGTTTCACAAGCTTTATCACTACGGTGAAGAAGAGCATTGTACGTTCCTCCGTTTGGAATTTGTCTTTTGTTATTTAGAATTTCTTCAGTTCTCACCGTTGTCTATAAAACACAGAAGACCCACTAATCAAAAACACTCAAAATCAACGAATACAATTGCCAATTTTATGCATTTCCGCTTTTGCTATTAACGCATTCATCTTATTGTATGCTGTGTGGCAAAGACTTTGGTGAAGGGAATTCATAATATCTTTGAATTGTTTTATTTATATCTTCATAGAAATAAATTCTATTCCCTTCTGTTTTTTCTAGAAAAATTAGATTTTTAATTTTACTTAAATATTCCACTTCGAAGGTGGCAGGATTTATCTTAGCCAACTTAAATCCGAATCCAAAAAACTTTTTGACAAAAGCAGGTACATAGACATATCCATCGTGGCAAAGAGCAGGACCACCATAGCGACCTTTTACTTTTTTTCCATTAACTGAGAGATTTCCAACTTCTGGACCTCCTTGACAAATTTCCATTAAATTGGAATATGTTATTTCAATATTTCCAACCTTCTTTTTTAAGTCAAATTGGATTGGATCTTCAAAACCACTCATTGTATTTGTCTTTTGTAATTTGGAATTTGATTTTCATCCGTTATTCCCAAAGCGGATAATGTTCCAGATTTACTTCCTTACGAAAGAAAAGTCGTGTTGACTCCGCAAAAGATTGCGTATAATCTGACACATAAAACTTATGCTCCGTCTCCCCTTCGGATTTTAATAAATTATTTTTTACAAGGTACTCTTTCAGATAACCCGCCACATAATCGGAACTATCAATGATATCGACTGTACCATTATACAATTTATTTATTTCTTCTTTGATCAAAGGATAGTGCGTACAACCCAAAATCAATGACTTGATACCTTCCAGTGATTTATCCTGAAGATAATTCTGAATGATACTATCTGAAATGGCATTGTTAAAATAACCTTCTTCAATCATGGGGGCTAATAAAGGAGTCGCCAATGCTTTCAATACAATATCCTTCCCAAGCTTATCAATCTTCTTCTGATATACATTGGAGCCAACGGTCTTTTTGGTTCCGATCAAACCAACTTTTTCACCTGGATATTGATTCCCAACATAGGTAACAATCGGGTCAATTACATTGATAACTTTTGCTCTGCTTCCTGCATATTCTTTCACCAATTGATAAGCTACGGATGAAGCGGAATTACAAGCAATCAATATCACCTTGCACTGATGCTTCAATAAGACATCCGTTATCTTCACCGAATAGGATTGAATGGCAGCACTGGATTTATCTCCGTAAGGAAAGTGTGCGGTATCTCCAAAATAAATCAGATTCTCATCCGGCAGCAATTGATTTACGGCATAAGCAACTGTTAATCCTCCTATACCACTATCGAATATACCTATTGGTCTTTGTGTTTCTGCTGTCATTTGCTTGTATTAACAGTGTTCATGGCTCTTTCAACTCCTATGGTCGCAAATGCAATCACAGCATCTTTGGCTTTCTTTAAAACGCCTGGCATGTCTTTGTATTGTTCCGATGAAAAAGGAGACAAAACATAATCGGCTTGTTGTCCTTTTGCAAAATCACTGCCAACGCCCATTCTCAAACGTGTATATAATTGCGAACTGAGTGTTTCTTCAATATGTGTCAATCCGTTATGTCCGCCGCTGGAGCCTTTCATACGCATACGCAATGTTCCGAATGGAAGTGCGATATCATCTGTAATGACAAGAATATTTTCCAATGGAACCTTTTCTTCCTGCATCCAATACTGAACAGCTTTACCACTTAGGTTCATATACGTAGTTGGCTTTACCAAAATAAAAATCCGCCCTTTGATTTTTACTTCGGCAACATGGGCATGTCTTTTTAATGAAAAAACTGCACCATATTCTTCAGCTATGCTATCTACTACCATAAACCCAATATTATGGCGGGTTTCATGGTATTCAGATCCTGTATTTCCTAATCCAATAATAAGGTATTTCATCGTTCAAATTCAAAAGAGAAACATTCCGAAGAATGAAATCATACAAAGGTACGTGAATGAATACGAATGGGAAAATAATTACAAAAATGCTATAAAAAAAGACCCGGATGATATGTCCGGGTCTTTTAATCTTATCGATAAGAATATGAAATTATTTCTTAGCAGCTGCTGCTTCTTCTTGTTTCAATGATCTTGGTATTGTTACTGTACAAACCGGAATTGATTTAGCATTCAAAATAGTATAGTTGTTGGTTTTAATTTCACCAACTTTTACTGATTTCGCTAATTCAAGGTTTGAAATATCAACAGTAATAAAATCAGGAAGGTCTTTAGGAAGAGCCTTAACGGTTAATCTCATTACTTTCTGAACCAATTTACCCCCTTTGATAACACCAGGAGAAGTACCTTCGAATCTCAAAGGAATATTCATCTTAATAGCTTTGTCATCACTTAGTAAAAGAAAATCAACGTGAAGTAACATTTCATTTACCGGGTGGAATTGAGCTTCCTGAACAACACATTTATATGTTTTGCCTTCTAAGTTCAACAGAACAGTACAAGCAACACTTGTATATATAACATCGCGGAATAAGAACATTGGTACATGGAAATGTAATTGTTCTGATCCACCGTAAAGTACACACGGCACATTAGAATCTAAACGTAAATCTTTAGAATCTTTTTTACCGAGATTTGCTCTTTTATACCCTATAATCTCTACTTGTTTCATAATTGTTTGGTTTTATTTATATGTATTTAATTAAAGAAATAATGAACTCACGGATTCATTGTCCTGTATTTTACGGATTGCTTTTGAAAACAAATCCGCTACAGTAAGAACCTTGATTTTAGATGTTTCCTTGCGAAGAGGTATGGTATCTGTTACCAACATTTCTGTCAAAACAGAGTTTTCAATATTCTCATAGGCATTTCCCGAAAGGATCGGATGCGTACAAACAGCACGCACACTCTTGGCTCCTTTTTCCATAATTACCTGAGCCGCACGAGTAATTGTTCCGCCGGTATCAATAAGGTCATCTATTAGTACTACATCAGCACCTTCTACATTACCGATTAATTGCATGGAAGCAATTTCATTGGCACGTACACGATGTTTATCACACACCACAAATTCTGCTTTCAAATGTTTTGCGAATTCACGGGCACGTTTCACTCCTCCAACATCCGGAGAAGCTATGATTAAATTATCAGATTTAATATTTCTCAGGTAAGGAATAAATATTGCCGCACCATCCAAGTGATCAACTGGGAAATCAAAGAAACCCTGAATCTGACCGGCATGCAGATCACAAGTCATTAAACGATCTACACCTGCTGCCGAAAGAATATTTGCTACCAGTTTTGCTGCAATTGGCACACGTGGCTTATCTTTACGATCCTGACGGGCATATCCGTAATAAGGAATAATAGCTGCTACCTGAGCGGCTGAGGCTCTTTTTGCAGCATCTACCATCAGCATTAATTCCATCAGGTTATCTGAATTCGGGAAAGTAGATTGGATGATATACACATCATATCCACGTACCGATTCGTCAAAACTAACATGAATTTCTCCGTCACTGAAACGACTGATCGTTGTACTGCCGAGCGGTTTGCCATAAGCAGCAGCAATTTTTTCTGCCAGATAGTGGGAGTTTGTTCCTGAAAACAGCTTTAGGTAAGACATTCCCTTTGGGTTTGATATAAACGTAAAACGATTTAATCCCCTTCGTTAGGACTAAATCGTTTGTTTTAAGTTGTCCGACTAGGTTTCGAACCTAGACTCTCCTGAACCAAAATCAGGCGTGTTGCCAGTTACACCATCGGACAATCTCTATGACAAAATTAGCTATTTCTGTCATTTCGGAGTGCAAATATAAGTGAAAAGTCATTTTTAGCAAAAAATGTGTAAATCTTTTTTGCCTTTTATAGCTTTTTAGAAGGGTTCAAAACAATTCAATTATTCCGGACAACCTCTGAAAATCCTATTAAAATAGCCCATACACCTTTACAGGACTTCTTTTATTCAAATTATCGCATTTAAAAAGAGCTTTATTTACCTCGAATAGTTTTTTCAATTTCATCCCATTCTTCCTTACTAACTACATCCAAACCATTAAATTCACCTGCTCCCTTCAGCCATTCCCCTCCGTCAATGGTTACAATTTCCCCATTCATATAGGCAGAATAGTCGGATAATAAATACGAAGAAAGATTGGCTAGTTCTTCATGCTTTCCAAAGCGCTTTAAAGGAATGCGTTTTTCCGGATCAAAACTAGCAGCTACATTTCCAGGGAATAATCTGCTCCAGGCTCCTTCAGTAGGGAAAGGTCCCGGTGCAATAGCATTGAAACGTATGTTGTATTTGGCCCATTCAACGGCTAATGATTTTGTTAATGCAACAACACCGGCTTTGGCACAAGCAGAGGGAACAACATAACCAGAACCTGTACTGGCATAAGTAGTTACAATACTTAAAACAGTAGCCGGAATATCATTATCGATCCAGTATTTTCCAAATGTTAACACACAGTTATAGGTTCCTTTCAGAACAATATCTACCACAACGTCAAATGCTTTCGGTGATAATCGTTCCGTTGGACTCACAAAATTTCCTGCGGCGTTATTCAGCAATCCATCAACACGACCAAAACGTTCAATGGATTTCTGCAGTAATTCATCAACCTGTCTGTAATCACGAACATCACAAGCGACTGGAAGCACTTCTCCATTCGTAAGCAATTCCAATTCTTTAGCTGTTTGTTCCAGCACATCCATTTTGCGGCTTGTGATTACAATCTTTGCACCTAACTGCAAAAAAATCTGCGACATACTTTTTCCTAGTCCGGTTCCTCCCCCTGTCACTACAATTACTTTGTTTTTCAGTGAATCTGCCTGAAGCATCGTATTGAATAATATAGATTCCATTTTTGTTAATTGTTTAATTAAAAAAGAATTTGTCTGGAACAATAAATACGTATTTTTACATTGAACCGTTTGTATAAATATATCGATATAATACACACATTATAAATTATTCTATTCAATTTTATTATTTCAGGAATGATTAACATGAATTACACAAACTGTAGCCGACTGATTGCCGGCTTCTTAATTACAATTGCTTTATTATCTAACTCGTCCTGTATTGTCAGTAAAAAGAAATACGATGATTTGAGCAAACGTACTTCTGCCTTAGAAATTGATAAAGCCCAATGCGAAGAAAATTTCAAAAAGCTTGTTCTTGAACATACTATGCTTCAAAAACAATTGGATAGTTTATTAGCTGTTACTGCAGACTTGAAAAAGGATACCAGTGAACTGGGAATTGCACTTAGAAAAACACAAAGTAATTATGATGCCTTGAATGCAACCTATCAGCGTTTGTTATCCACGCATAATAAAATCATTAATTATAATGCTGCGGAGTTAGATAAACTGAATAAAGATCTGGCTAAAAGAGAAATGGAAGTTAATAAACTTCAAACGGATTTAACTGAACGCGAACGCAGAGTAAATGAGCTTGAAAAAGTAATAGCCGATAAGGACCGTGCTGTAAACGAACTTCGTAATAAAGTTACATCTGCTCTATTATCGTACAAAGACAAAGACCTTACCATCCATGTAAAAGACGGTAAAGTATATGTATCATTGGCAGAGCAGTTATTGTTTAAATCAGGCTCTACCGAAGTAGATCCGAAAGGTGCTGAAGCCCTGAAAAAATTGGCAGGAGTGTTAAAAGAACAGAAGGATATTACTGTTATGGTTGAAGGCCATACAGACGATGTACCGATTTCAAAAGGAACATCCGGAATAAAAGATAACTGGGATTTGAGTGTATTGCGTGCAACTTCTATCACACGTATTTTAACAGGTGCCGGAGTTGATCCGATACATATTGTTCCGGCAGGTCATGGTGAATTTATGCCTGTTGCAGAAGGAAAAACGGAAGAAGCCAGACGTCAGAACAGACGTACCGAAATCATTCTTACACCAAATCTGAATGAATTATATAAATTATTAGACAATACTAAATAAACAAAATATGATCAATCAACTCATTGAATCTGCACAGGAATACCTGGCTCCGCAACTTCAGCAAGCAGGTGTTGACCAGAGTCAGCTTGGAGGAATCTTTGATACAGCAAAAGATTCTATAACAGGTGGTTTAAAAGACCATGCAACGAATGGTAATATGGACTCTATTCTAAGCCTTTTCAACGGACAAGGTGGGAATATCGGTTCGAATCCTGTTGTTTCTTCCTTATCACAGAATTTTCTTCAGTCACTGGTAGAAAAAACAGGTATGGATCAGGCAATGGCAACAAAAGTAACATCCGTGGTTATTCCGTTTATCATGCAGAAATTTTCAAGCTCTGAAACCGGTAATGCTTCTTCTATTACAGATCTGATTACAAAACTGGGATTTGGCAACGGAGACAATATTTCAAGCTCGTTGGGTAATCTATTGGATGGCAAAGAAAAAGGAAGCGATTTACTAAGCGGTTTAGGGAAATTGTTTTAATTATTCTTTTAAAGTTTATGTTAGGAAATAGTCCGGAGAGGTATCTCTTCGGACTATTTTTATTTATGAAGAAATTCGTTGTTATATTTGAACTTAAATAAAACTATGAGTACGGCAGACAATTCATTAAAAGACTTATTCCAAAGCTTCAAAAATAGCAGTTTAAAGGTAAAAATGTCAGTGGCATTTTTAATTGCTATGAATATACTTCCATTGATTTCCAACCTAATCATTGTAGCAGTATTTGCAACCAATATTGAAGAAATTAAAAACTGGGACACCATTACGATCATCTATTTAGGAATTTTACTTTTTTTCACCTCAAGCTTTTCGATAACATCAACAACATTGCTATCCATTGCTTGCGGATATCTATTCGGATGGACGTCTTTTCCGATTTTACTTGCCATGTTCAGTGTCGGTTCTTTATTAGGTTATTTTCTCGCGCATAAATTTGATCATGGTACGATCATGGGCTGGATAAAGACAAATGAACCCATTTACGATTTCATCGAAAAATTAAGAAAGCGTGAAAATTTAATGGTTTTCATTATGCGCTTAACACCCGTTTTACCTTTTACCGTAACGAATATTTTATGCTCGTATTTGTTTGTACCATTAAAAAATTATTTCTTCATGAGCATAATAGGTATAGGCACACGATTAATAGCAACAGTTTATACAGGTACTCAAATAAAATCAATTGTAGATATAGATGATGATCCTGTGTATCGATTACAAAAAATTGTATTCCTGGTTCTTTCTTTTGCATTATTCGGAATATTGTATTGGCTCATTATGAGAGAGAAGGATAAACCAGCAAATGTTTAATTATTAAACCATAATTACTAACTTAGAAATCTGATAATTACCATTTATTGTCCTGTTGATTATGAAAAAACTTTTACTCTTACTAAGTATTTTAACAGCCACCGTTCATACTGTATTTGGGCAGGCTGAAGGCAGTGTTGTTTCTGCTACTGCACGCGGTGGTGTTGCTACCACAATGGTTACCGATTATCAAAGTATCGGCATTAATCCTGCAAATCTTGGCTTAAGGAGTAAATACGAAACCAAACACGTAACCTTTGGTTTATTGGAAACCAATGCCAGTGGATTTGTTCAGGGTGTGAATATGTCCCAGTTAAAAAGCCTGTTTTTAAGCGGAGATTCTCTTAGTCCTGCACAACAAGCCCAAGGAACAAACTTGTTTAAAGGCGCTAATGCATCTGCCAATGCTGATGTCATGCTTTTTGGTTTAGCCATTCAATCAGATAAATTAGGTGGTTTAGCATTTAGTGTAAATGATGTAGTAAGATCCTATGCAGGCTTTTCACAAAACCTGACCAATTTCACGTTTTCCGGTGCAACGTCTACGCAATATTTCGAATCTTTATATTTGAAAAATGGACAAACAGTAGCAAATGATCCAAGTCAATATGCCAATTATAGTAAAATAGGAATTGATTCAGGTATTACGGCACATCCATTCAATATCGGACAAGTTTTAAGTGGCTCAAATCTGAAAGCTCAATACAACAGAACATTTAATGTTGCCTATGGAAAGGAAGTTTTCAGAAATGAAATCTTCAGTCTTTCTGTTGGGCTTGGCGTTAAATATGTCATGAGTTATTATTACATGAATCTCTCTTCTGATCATGGTGAACTTAAAGGGAATATTGCGAATAACCCTGTTTTCAGTAGTTTTTCATCCAACCTGAATGTACCAAACAAAACAAATGGAGGAAATCTTCTCAGTCCTGTAGGTCAAGGTTATGGTATTGACATCGGTGTTACCGGAACTATTCTGGATGTATTGAAAGTCGGAGTTGCTGTAGTGAACCTCGGAGCCATAACCTATAATAAAAACACCTATCAGGTTACAGATACAACGATACATAGTATTGCTTATAGCCCAACAACTGCTGATGCTTTTAATAAAACCATTTACTGGAAACAAAGTCATTCATTCACTGTTCAAATGCCGACTATGTTCCGTTTTGGTGCAAGCGTATCTTTATTGGAGAAAAAAGTAGAAATAGGTACCGACATTGTTGTGCCTTTGAATAATGAAGCAGGTAATATCAATAAAGCCATTTATGCTGTGGGCGGAGATGTATACCTAACACGGTGGTTTAAGGTTTCATCCGGAACAAGCATTGGCGGTAACTACGCAAACTCCATTTACTATTACAGACCACACGTGTGTGTACCTTTAGGATTCACACTTATAGCCGGAGAAAATGGTGGCTGGGAAGTTGGATTTTCAACACGCGATATTGTTAGCTTAATAAATCAAGGTGGCAAGAGCCCTCTATATTCTGTGGGAATGTGTGTGTTTAGATTTAGAGTGTAAATCATGAATGTTTTTCCCAACATGGTTGACTTGAAGAATGACCATGTTGGGAAAAACATTTGGTAAATCAGGATACTGTTTAAAGATCAACAAAGACCAATGCTGAAACCTGCACAAATCTTGTTATTGTATATCCAGAACTAGAAAATACGGCTATACAGAATTTTCTACATGATGCACTGAACGATAATTGGAATAAAAGCGTTAAATTTAGTAAATCAGCGGATTAAGATATGGTTACAGTATTAAAAAAAGGAGCCGATCCGGCAAGTATTCAGGAGGTTTTAAAGAAGATAACCGAACAGCCGTTCAAACGCAAGCTGGATGCTTATAAATATAATGGTTCGGTAAAGTTCAAAGAAGATGGTTTGAAGTTGCAAAAACGTTTGCGGGATGAATGGTAGCAAACTTTTTTTGGATACGAATATCATCATTTATTTTTTAAGTGGAGATGAGACACTGGCGACTTTTTTAAATGATAGAACGGTTTATATATCGTTTATTACGCAACTTGAATTATTAAGCTACAGTCAGCTTACAGCTGAAGAAGAAGATCAGATAGAATCTTTTTTATCACAGTGTGTGATTACCGACATAAACCCTTCGATTAAAAAAGATGCGATCCGGCTACGTAAGCAATACAAACTGAAACTACCGGATAGTATTGTCATGGCAACATCTATTTATCATGACCTTCCTTTGGTTACCTCGGACAAAGATTTTAACAAAGTGGAAGAATTACAGATTGTTTATTACGAAAAGGAATAGATTTATACAAAGATATGTTTCATAATAAGAGTTTATATAATAAGAGTATAAACTTATCTTAAACCAAAAAAATTCCAAAAAGGTAAAAAATCATCTAAGACATGAGCTAATATACCAGCTTTTGATGTTCTTGCTTGCTTTATGGATGTGGTTATGCAGAAATGTGAATGTAAGGAAAATCGTGGCCGATATTAACCCTAAGACTAAAATAATTAATTTGAAAAGCGAGATTAATCCAATTTGTGAAAGAATGAATGCGGTCAAGATTTTGTCATTTTACATATTATTACTGATTTTCTGTAGCACACAGACCTTATTTGCTGATGATGAAGAGTCATATAAAAATACAAATTGTATAGAAGCAGATAAGGATACCGTATCTCGTAATCATTATTTTTGGTATGGTGTTTACAAATGCCGTTTAAAAGAATATGCAGCAGCGATAGAAGATTTAAGTAAAGCTATAAATTTCGACCAAGATTATGTCGAAGCATATATTTACAGAGGAAGAGCCTATTGTTTAATCGGTGAATATGAAAAATCTCTACAAGATTTAAATAAAGCAATATACCTTTCGCAAAATAATGCTGATGCATATGCTTATAGAGGAAGAACACGATTCGAACTCAAACAATATAAAGAAGCTTTAACTGACTTTAGTAGAGCAATTACTTTAGATCCGTCATTTGCAGAAGTATATTTTGATCGGGGCTTAATTAAGGATATTATATTAAAAGATTATTTGAGTGCCTTAGAAGATTATAATAAAGCAATTCAGCATGATCCTGACTACGTTAATGCATATATTAATCGGGGATTACTGAAAGAACAGTTGCAGGATTATAAAGGAAGTATGGCAGATTATAATAAAGCTATATTGCTTGATCCGACTAATTCTCTTATTTATTCAAATAGAGGAGCCTTAGAAATAAAATTGTATGAATATCAGAAAGCATTGAATGATTTTAATTATACATTAACTTTAAGTACAGGTGATTATATGTTGTATCAACAGCGAGGAGCATGTAGGGAAGCATTGTCTGATTTAGCAGGAGCGTTATAGCGATTATACAAAAAGTATTGAGTTAAAGGGGAATTACTTTGCTTATTTTGGAAGAGCTAGAATAATGGCCGTGTATAAAAATCCACTAGTAGCGTTGCAAAATTTAAAATCCGGTGAAAGGCTTGAACCGGAATTAAGAGATGCTTTGTATTATTCTGTCTTGGGTGGAGTTTATAATGATTTGTTCAAATATGAGGATGCCATCGTTGCATTTAATAAATCTCTTGAATTAAATGAGAATTATTTTTCTTATGCAGGCCGTGGCGAAGCCCGTTTACAGCAAAAAAATTTTAAGGGAGCAGAATCTGATTTTATGAAAAGCCTTACTTTGCAAAAGGATAATGTCATGTCTTATGATGGCTTAAGTGCTGTTTATTATGAAAAGAAAGACTATATCAAATCTATGGAATACTGTAATAAAGCTATCCAGACAGATAGCATGTATATTAAAGCCCATTTTCATAAAGCTATTTTACTTAAAGAATCAGGAGATAGGGATGGTGCTGTAGCAGAATGCAGTAAAGTAATAGCATTGGATTCTACCTATATATTGGCATATCTGGAGAGAGCTTCACTGAAAAACGGAGATTTATCAGATGTTAACCAGGCATTGAAAATAGATCCAAATAATGCTGAAGCATTTGCATTAAGGGGGGTAATTGAATTCAAAGAAGGTAATAATTCAAAAGCTTTAGCGGATCTCGATAAATCGCTGGAATTAAATCCTAACATTGCAATAAATTATTCATCGAGAGCAAGTATAAAAACATCTACAAAAGATTTAAAAGGAGCCTTAATGGACTTTGATCAAGCTATAAAACTGGAGCCTAAAAATCCTTTATATTATTTTAACAAAGGATTATTGGAAATGAATCAACTGACAATACCGTTGGAAAATACTTTGCAGGATTTTACTAAAGCAATAGCATTAAAGAGTGATTACGGAGATGCATATTATGGGCGTGCTGTAGCTAGATTTAAATCAGGCGATAAAACAGGCGCATGCAGTGATATACAGATGGCAGTAAAACTGAAGGTCAAGGGTGCAGAAGAGCAAATAAGTGATATCTGTAAGTAGATTGTGATATCATCGAAGTTCTTCACTGATTAGTGTTATTACTTTCTATAAAGGTATGGTTATATACTATTATAGGTTGTTGCTGACTCTGCATTCATATTTCTGTATTATGGATATCTTAGTTCTGGCAGAAACACCAACAGCATCTAAGAGCGACGCTTAAATCAACAACCTTATTCCATCAACCTAATAATAAAAAATGCCCGAATATTCTTCAGGCATTTTTTATTACACTTCTTAAATCAATATTATTTTATATCACATCCAGATCCGGATCAATTTCATTTCTCCAATTCAAAACGCCGCCATCCAGATTATATAATTTATCAAAACCATAATTACTTTCCAGAAATGAAATAGCATTTGCACTTCGCTTTCCGCTTCTGCAGATAAAAACGACTTGTTTATCTTTTGATATTTTATCAACGTTCTGCGGGATAGTTCCCAATGGAATTAATATACCACCAATATTTCCTGATTCAAATTCAGATGGTTCACGAACATCAACCAATTGAATGTCTGCATTCGAATCTATTAATTGTTTTAATTCTTCCGGGCTTACCTCTTTCATATTAACTGCTATGTTTGTGTGTTCAATGTATTATGCTGATATAAAAGTAATGATGCATTTATTGTTTATCAATCTTTTAAATGTTTTTTTCTTCATTCATTGCCTTCGTAATTTCATCCATGCGTTTCACCTTAAATTCAAAGTCTCCTTTAAGGGTATTACGAATCTGATTTAATTGTTGAAGAATGGTATCAATGCTTTCAGGAAGCACTTCATCCAATAATTCACGCATGCGCTTAGCAAAGGTTGGTGATTTGCCATTCGTTGAAATCGCTATCTTCAAATCACCTTTCTTGACAATTGAACCCAAATAAAAATCGCATTTATCAGGTGTATCGGCAACATTAATCAAAATTCGCTTACTCTTGGCATCCTTTTGAATCTGAGTATTCAATTCATGTATACTCGTGGCTGCAATAATAAGATCTGAACCATCCAGATCCGATGATTCGTAGGGCTTAAAATTTAGTTCTAATCCCTTATGTATCGATACCAGATCTGTTATCTCCTGACGTATGTGAGGCGCAACGACTTTTATTTTTGCTGACGAACTGTTTTTCAAAATTGCTCCAACCTTTTCCATTCCAACAGCTCCACCACCAATGACAGTAATCTGCAAGGTATCCATTCTAAAAAAAACAGGAAAGAGTTCATTCCCTTTCCTATTTTCACCAATGCTACTTGTATCGTTTCTTACTTCCATTTAAATAAACTGTTGTATATTTTATGGAAAGAACCATTATCAGATTTTGCAGCAATTTTATCTGTAGTGATTGTTACCTTTTCGATCTGTTCAAAAATAAATTCAGGATGCAGACTTACTACTTCTCCGATTACGATTACAGCCGGAGACGATAATCCATGTTCTCTAACATTCTCCACAATGGAGTTGATTGTACCCAGAACAAAACGTTGATCTTCCATAGAACCATTTTGTATCACGGCAACGGGTAAATTCTGTTTGCCTTCTGCTTTGAAGAGCTGTGTAATTTCTTCCAGCTTAGACATTCCCATCAGTATCACAACGGTTGCATTTGACTGCGCCGCTATCTTAATATCTTCGGATAATTGATGATCACGCGTCGTTCCTGTAAGTACCCAGAAACTGTCATTGATTCCCCTTCTGGTAAGCGGAATTCGTTGCAATTCCGGAACGGCTATGCTGCTTGAAATACCCGGTATAACTTCTGTTTCAATGTTGAATGATTCAGCATATACCAATTCTTCATGACCTCTTCCAAAGATAAATGGATCACCGCCTTTTAACCGTACTACATGCCCGTTCTCCAAGGCTTGCTCAACAAGCAATCTATTAATCTCTTCCTGCGGAAACTGACAAACACCTTTTTTCTTCCCAACAAAAATCTTTATCGATTTTACCGGAGCATATTTAAGTATATCGGGATGAATAAGCGCATCATACAAAACAACATCAGCATCTGCTAAGGCTTTCAATCCTTTTACTGTGATTAATTCCGGATCTCCCGGACCTGCTCCTACTAACGTTACTTTGGGCTTCCGCATTTTGCTTAAACTGTAAATGCTAATTTTGCTCTGCGTTCTTTTATCTGATTAACGAAAGATTCCGCTTCGCTCAAATATTTTGCTGCAAATGCTGCTGTCGGCTCATGCTCGCTCATACTCAAAACCTGAGAAGCAAAAGAAGATCCAGTTACATCAAACTTTCCATTACTTACTAAATGCTTATCAAAATCATTCAGTATAGCAACTTGTGTATTGCAACTAACACCTTCAGCAGTCAACATGGCTTTAGCTCCGCAAACATACGTTGCATAGGCCGCATAGATGGCATCTGCCGGACTTGCTTTTACATTCAAGCGTTTCGCCCAATTCAACTTATCTTCTGTTTCCAGTATTAAAGTTCCAACCAAATCAACCATTACGCCGGCACACTCTCCCACTCCAACTTCGGTCACATACTTTTCATCATGCCCCCAGTCGATATAATCAAATTCTACAAGTGTTTCCATTTCTGAAAGTGGTTTCAACAACTTATAGAAATACATTTTTTCGGCTTCAATCTGTCTGCGGTAATAATCATTGAAATACTCGCCTTCAAAAGCATGGTCTTCGTAATCATTCAAGAGAACTCTTACAGCTTCCGGACAACGTTTTGAAGGAAGTTTTACAATTTTATCTGCAATCGTTCCTGTTCCGTCTTTTTCCAAACCACCACCCAGTAATACCTGCATGGCAGGCAATACATGCGTGCCATTTTTAATGGACATGCCATGAAAACCGATGTTTGCAATTGTATGCTGACCACAGGCGTTCATACAACCACTGATTTTTATTTTTATATTTTTATTGAAAACAATATCCGGAAATTCTTCAATCAGCATTTTTTCAATTTCAACAGATAAACCTGTACTGCTCGAAATACCTAGGTTACACGTATCCGTACCAGGACATGCTGTAATATCTGCTGTACTATCAAAGCCTGGTTCTGCCAAATGAATCTGATCCAATTCATTAAATAAACCCGGTAATGCTTCTTTCTTTACAAACTTCAATAACCATCCTTGATTCACAGAAATACGGATATCATCGGACGCATATTTCTTAACAATTGATGCAAAGATCCGAGCTTTATCACTTGGTAAGTCACCCAAATGCTGTTTCAGTTGTACGCCGTAATATCCTTTTTGCTTTTGTTCAAAAACATTTGATTTTACCCAACGATCAAACTTAATAGCATCGTGAGGAGCTACAGCAGGGAAGTTCGTTACAGAAGGAAGAACTACTTCATCAACCAGATTACGATCAATAACTACTGATTTATCTTTAATTGATATCCGTTCTTTTTCTACTAATTCAAGAAACGCTTCAAGTCCAATACCGTTCACCAGGTATTTCAATCTTGCCTTATGACGTTTAGTTCTTTCTCCAAAGCGATCAAACACTCGAATAACAGCAGTAGAAAAAGGAATCAATTGATCTTCTTCCAGAAACTCATTCACATTATGTGCAAGGAAAGGTTGTGCCCCTAATCCACCTGCTAATAATACTTTAAAGCCACGTACTTCTTTACCGTTAACTTGTTTCAATCGGGGAATAAAACCAAGATCATGAATAAAGCCGAAAGCAGTATCTGCCTCAGATGATGAAAAAGAAATTTTAAACTTTCTTCCCATTTCCTGACAGATCGGATTACGAAGAAAATATTCAAACATGCCATGCGCATATGGCGTAACATCGAATGGTTCCTCCGGATCAATACCGGCAGTATAAGAAGCTGTGATATTTCTAACAGTATTTCCGCAGGCCTCACGCAGTGTAATTCCTACTTCTTCCAATTCATTCCATACTTTAGGTGTATTTTCCAACTTCACATAATGAATCTGAATATCCTGACGGGTTGTTAGGTGTAGATTATGCGATGCATACCGATCCGAAATTTCAGCTATACGAATCAATTGATCCGGTGAAACTTTCCCGTATGGCAATTTGATACGAATCATCTGAACACCTTCCTGACGTTGGCCATAAACGCCACGAGCCAAACGGAAAGCACGGAATTTTTCAGAATCAATTATATTTTCACGAAATGCTTTTATCTTACTATTCAAGTCTTGAATATCTTCACGTGCAGCTTCAGAGACCTGTGGAGCAAATTCAAAAGCAGTTTTTTGTTGAGTAGTTTCAATCATAAATAAATTGGAATTTTCTTCTTTTAGAACATTTCTATAACCCGATTGTAGCGCAATCAGTTCTAAGTCTTCAAATTTAATAAATATTTTACAGAAATAGATATTGTCAAAATTTTATTTTAATTTTACGGTACAAAAATGAATATTTAAGAATATAATTTTGTTTTTATCAGAAAAGAACAAATAAACGAACTTACTATTCCATTGATATAAAAACAATATTCTGTCCTGAACGGTAATCATAGAATATTATTGGGAATTAGTATAAATTTATGAATTCCTTAAACAAGAATATTACACGAAAATAACAATTGAAATATATATGGAAATTGAAGTAAACTTATTAAACCAAGCGTATCATTTTGAAGCAAAAAATGAACATGGAAATGCCATATCTATAGATGCTTCTCCTGCAATAGGAGGTGAAAATAAAGGCCCCCGCCCGATGGAATTATTGATCATGGGCTTGGGCGGATGCAGTGGAATAGATGTACTCAGCATTTTACGCAAACAAAAAATTGAACCCGCTGGCTTTCGCATTAAACTTCATGCGGACCGTGAAAAAGATGCTATTCCATCTTTGTTTACAGATATCGTTGCCGAATTTATCTTTAAAGGTCCTATTGATTTAAGCAAAGCAGAACGTGCAGTTCAATTATCCATGGAAAAATATTGCTCCGTTGCCAAGACTCTGGAGAAAACAGCTACGATCACGTACAAAGTAACGATAGAAGACTAGAGGCTAGTTACTAGTCTCTAGTTACTAGTAAAAGCTCTTCAAAAATATTAGCTGATACATTAAACTAAATTCTAATTTTATTTACCATGTACTAGTCAATGTCTTGCAACTAGTACCTAAAAACTAGCAACTAACACAATGAGTGAATATACCAATTTCGAAACCATCGCAATAAGAACACAAACAGAAAGAAGTCATAACAGAGAACATACATCTCCTATTTATATGACCTCTGGTTTTACCTTTGAAGATGCAGAACAAGCCCGTGCATTATTTGCTGATGAAGTAGAAGGTAATATTTACACACGTTTTTCAAATCCGAACAATTCGGAGTTTATAGAAAAAATGTGTCTGCTGGAAGGTGCTGAAGATGGATTCGCAACGGCCTCCGGTATGTCTGCTGTATTCTCAAGCATGGCAACATTCCTGAAAGCCGGTGATCATTTACTGTTATGTAAATCTGTTTTTGGTTCTACGTTGCAAATTGCAACACAAATATTTCCGAAATGGGGTATTGAATATACCTTTGCACCCATTGATAAACCGGAAACATGGGAAAGCTTAATAAAAGCAAATACCAAAATGATCATGGTTGAAACACCTTCTAACCCTTCGTTAGATCTGATTGATATTGAATGGTTGGCTGCATTATGCAACAAACATGGTATTTTATTAAACGTGGATAATTGTTTTGCTACACCGTATCTGCAAACACCGTTAAAATTGGGTGCACATATTGTTACCCATTCAGCAACAAAATTCATAGATGGACAAGGACGTGCGATAGGCGGGATTATACTCAGCTCAAAGGAATTGATACAACAAGTTCGTTTCTTCTGCAGACATACAGGTCCGGCATTATCACCATTCAATGCCTGGATATTCTCTAAGAGTCTTGAAACATTGGCTGTTCGTATGGACAGACATTGTGATAATGCATTAAAAGTTGCTCACTATCTTGAACAACATGAAGATGTTGAAATAGTAAAATATCCGTTTCTTCCAAGTCACCCGCAATATGCATTAGCAAAAAAACAAATGCGGGCAGGTGGCGGCATCGTAACTTTTATCGTTAAAGGTGGAATCGATAGAGGCCGTCGTTTTTTAAATGCTTCAACAATGGCCACACATACAGCTAATTTAGGTGATTCAAGAACGATTATCACGCACCCGGCTTCAACAACGCATTCAAAACTTACAGATGCAGATAGAGCTTCCGTAGGTATATTACCTGGGCTTATTCGTGTTTCTGTTGGTTTAGAACATGCTGATGATATTATTGCTGAATTAAAACAGTGTCTGGAAAATTCGAAATAATATTCGTACTTTGAACCATGACCGGTATTAAAAGAATTATTTTTTCCATACTTGAAGGGGAATCGAAATATCCACGATTAACAAGATTTATTAATCTGTTAATCGTTTCTTTAGTTTTTTTGAATGTATTTGCTGTGGTCATTCAAACGGAAAAAGAAATTGCTATTACCTACAATACATGGTTTGAGTTATTGGAAAAAATATCCGTTACAATTTTTACTATTGAATATATCCTAAGATTGTGGGTTTGTACCATTCACAGAAGTTTCAATAAACCTTTTACAGGCAGACTGAAATACTTTTTCACACCGATGGCTATTATTGATTTATTGGCTATCCTTCCATTTTATTTATTATATTTTACATTCATTGATTTTAGATTTATAACAATACTCCGGTTCTTTCGTTTACTTCGAATATTTAAACTGCGAAGATACTCGCATGCCTTACATACACTTGGTAGAGTTATTATTGATAAAAAAGAAGAATTGATTATTAATTTTGTAACAATACTTGTATTACTTGTTCTTTCATCTTCGCTAATGTATTATATTGAACATGAATCGCAGCCGAAAGCATTTTCGAGTATTCCGGCAACGATGTGGTGGAGCGTATCTACATTAACAACGGTGGGTTATGGAGATATGGTACCGATCACCCCTTTCGGGAAATTACTATCTGCCTGTATTGCAATGTTGGGAATTGCTATGTTTGCACTACCGGCAGCATTGCTTTCATCGGGATTTACGGAGCATATAAAGAATCAACGCAGAAGAAGAACAAATTATCATTGCCCTCATTGCAGAAAAGAAATTAACGGAAAAGAACTATTTAATGATTAAGAAAGCATCACTATTCGGATTAATATCAGCCATAGCATATATTCTTTGGTTAATAATTGTAGTAAAAACCGGATTATCTAAAAAAGAGATAACCTTCAATTTTCCACTATTAATCAATGCCATTATTATTTCAATACCCATGTATTTAGGTTTGCAATACATAAAAAAAAACCAGTACGATGGTTCCATTAACTACGCACAGGCTTTTTATTCAGGCGCATTTATTTCAGTATTTTCCGGAATATTTGTTTTCATCATCTTAGCATTATTTGAAAAAATTAATTTCTTAATTCCTGAATTATTAGCTGAATTAAAAAGTTCAACGTTACTATACTTGCAATCCGAAAAGAAAACGCCTGAAGAAATCAAAAACATTATGTACGATTACGATTCTTCTTTCTTTATTGCGAAAGGTCACTTTCCACCAATATTATTAATGTCAATATTTAGTTCTACCGTAGTATCGTTATTAGTAAGAAACAAAGACACATTTACTGAAACCAATTCTGAAATTAAATAAACGTTTGTTAAATCATTTACCAGCATATAAATTAAAGTTGACTATGAATAAAAGTATTGTATCCCTAACACTGTTCCTGAGTTTAACATCATTATCGTTTGCACAATTTGGGAATATTAAATTACCCTCATCCGTTGAATCGATTGCAAAAGGAGGTGGTACTTCTGGTTTAAGTGACACTGATATTGTAAATGGATTAAAAGAAGCTCTGACAAAGGGAGCACAAACAGCTTCTCAGACACTAAATAAAACGGATGGTTACAATGGAGATCCATTGGTTCGTATTCCTTTCCCACAAGAATTAGCGCATGTCGAGAAAACATTGCGTGAAATAGGTCTTGGTAGTCAAGTAGACGAATTCATTGTCTTACTGAATCGTTCAGCGGAGCAGGCAGCAGTTGAAGCAGCTCCAATCTTTGTTAACGCAGTAAAAGACATGTCTTTCCAGGATGCAAAATCAATTTTGACAGGTCCGGATACTGCTGCTACTGGTTACTTAAGAAAAGCAACATATAGCTCATTGTTTTCTGCATTTTCACCACATATCAAATCAGCTATGGATAAAAATGCTGTAGCCGCTAAATGGACACCTTTAGCTGATGCCTATAACAAACTTCCTACTACACGAACAAAAGTTAATCCGGACCTGGTAGCTTTTACTACAAATAAAGCATTATCAGGATTGTTTGTAAAAGTAGCCGCGGAAGAAGCTAATATTCGCAATAATCCAGCAGCACGTACCAGTGATATACTGAAAAAAGTATTTGGTTCACAAGGAAAGTAAAATAATCAAAATAATTTATATAATAAAAGCCATCTGTATTAATCACCGATGGCTTTTATTATTTTTTGCAGTTCCTGAATGGGAGCGTCTTTATAAGATTTGTAAACGTTTGTGTGAATTGTATCAAGCTTGGTTAAGATTTTAGCCAATTGATCAACTTCCCTGTCCGTTAAAGGATCAAATACCAGTTTTCCAATCTGAAGCATTTGAGGATAACAGCGTTCAAGTGTCTTGTTACCTTTAGCTGTAATTGTTATTCTGGTGGAACGTTTATCATTCAAATCAATTTGTTCTTTTACCAAACCCAATCGAATAAGCCGTTTTATGATTTCTATACCAGAGGAATATTCACCGATATGCAAATCAATAAGATCTTTTTTTGTCATACTACCCAAATCGCTTAGATTTTTTAAGTAGACAAAATCTTCCAGGTTTTTTAATTCAAGTTCATATAAGAATTTTCTGGAATAAAATATACTGATCTTACTTAATCTATTTAGTGCCCTTCCAAGGACTTTTCCTTTGGGATTTTCCTCTGTAAACTTTTCTGCAGGTTGATTGTTATCAATGGTATTGGTCAAATACGATTTAAAAAAATCCTGTAACTCAGCTTTAGGATTTTCTTTCTCAAAAGCATACCAGGAATTTACTAATTCAACAATTTTATCAGACATAATACAAATTTACTATGTTTTAGTTATATTTAAAAAAAAATTATAATGTTTTTGTTGTTTATAAAAAACTATCCTATTAATTTCAACCATGGTAATTGCAGAACTTAAAGGAGCATCAAAAGAATATAAGATGGGAGATCAAACAATCGTTGCTCTCCAGCCTACAGACTTTGTAGTAAATGACAAAGAACTGCTTTTGATTATAGGACCATCCGGTTCAGGTAAAACAACACTTTTATCATTAATAGGATGTGTCATTTATCCAACCAAAGGAGATTTAACGGTTGATGGGCAAGATGTCAATAAAATGAGTGAAAAGCAGCTCGCCGTATTAAGACTGAATACGATCGGATTTGTATTTCAAAATTTCAATCTTATTGCTCCTCTTTCAGCTGAAGATAATGTTTTGCTACCTCTTCAATTGCAGCATGTTCCTTCAAAAGAAGCGAAACAAAGAACGGCAAGTGCTCTTGAAAAAGTGGGAATGACTAATAGAAGAAAGAATTTACCCAAGCAACTATCCGGCGGACAGCAACAGCGAATAGCAATAGCCAGAGCTCTGGTAACAAATCCCAAAATAATTTTATGTGATGAACCAACAGCTTCTCTTGATAAAGACTCCGTTGGTATTGTTATGAAGGAGTTAAAAACCTTAGCAGAAGGTGGTAAAGCTGTAGTAGTAGTAACGCATGATCCGAGATTAAAAGAATACGCTCATAGAATTGTAGAAGTAAAAAACGGTTCCGTAACAGAAATTACTGATTTAAATCAAACAATATGATTAATAAACTAATATATGCTACAGCGCTATTATCTCTGATAGCATGTGGTTCTGATAAACCTAAAAATCAGAATCTAAATAAAATTGACTCATTAAAAATAAATGAGGTTGTAGGTATTGCAAACATTGAACCTTTACAACGGATTCTTTCCATTGTTCCCGAATCAGAAGGTATTGTTAAAGTAATCAATGTTGAAATAAATCAGAAAGTTAAAAAAGGAGACGTATTATATATCCTTGACAATTCCACTGAACTTGCGCAGCTGCACCAGGCACAAAGTAAGCTTGCAACACAACAAGCTCTTATTGATAAGAGTCAGACGGATATTGAAACCGCTGAAACAAATTTGAATAATGCAAAAGTAAATCTTGATCGCTCAAAGAAATTGTTTCAATCCAGTGCCATTACGCAGAAACAGTCCGAAGATGATCAGCTGAATTACGATACTAAAGCACTGCAATTAGATGCCAGCAAAAAAGATCTACTTCAGGCACAGAAAAGATTAAATGAATTGAAATCAGATATAGAATATTATCAAACAATTCTTGATAAAAAAACTGTCAGAGCTCCATTAAACGGAACGATTTTATCGGTTGACACGAAACTTGGAGACAATGTTTCAACGGCAACTTCTGTTTCCGATTTTGCGCCGGACGGACCTGTGATGGCGATCACTGAAATTGATGAATTATTTGCAGACAAAATTAAAATCGGACAACAGGCATTTGTTCGTGCTCAAGGGGATACCATTATACTTGCATCCGGTAAAGTTATTGAAGCCGCACCGTATTTAAGAAAGAAATCGCTCTTTTCCGATAAAGCAGAAGATCTGGAAGACAGAAGAGTAAGAGAAGTACGCGTACAACTTGATAGCACTGAAAGATTACTCATTGGAAGTCGTGTTGAATGTATCATTGAACTGAAGTAATATGTTCCTTACAGCACTGAAATTTATTTTATTTGACAAACCCAAATCCATTGGAGCTTTGTCTGGCGTACTTATATCTGTGTTTTTGATCGGACAGCAGTCAGGTATATTTATATTTCTTACCAATGCAATGTCGAGCTTGGTAACAAATAATAGTTCTTATATCTGGGTAACAGATGCAAAAACAACAAACGTAAATGCACTATCCGCATTAGATATTAGAATTGGTAAAGAGATAGAAAGCGTTCCGGGTGTAAAGCGAGTATCTCAAGTTGTTATTGCAGGTGGATCAGCAAAATTTGAAAATGGTGTTTCAAGTGGTATTACACTAATAGGATCAGAAGCTCCTTATTTCATTGGTGGCCCATGGAACCTTGCTTCGGGACCCAAAGAAGTAATGCTGGAAGACGGTGCTGTTATTACTGACTTCTTTGACAGAAAAGCATTAGGTGAAGCCAAACTCGGAGATTATTTTGAAATAAATGGAAAGAAAGTTTTCATAGCGGGAAATACAAAAGGTGTACGAGGATTCGGTGGACCAGCCTATTCATTTACAACAATAGAAAGAGCCAGATACCTTACAAATTTCTCAAAATATCAGGTAAGTGCATTTCTGGTTCAATGGGATGGAAATGTCACAGAGGATTTTGCTATAAGAAATATTGAACGGCACGTTCCTGGCATTAAAGCCTGGAAAAGTTCTGATTTTGCAAATCAGACAATTCTTACAGTATTAAAATCCAGTGGTATTGCATTGTCTTTTGGTACATTAATAATCTTCGCATTAATAACCGGATTTGTTATCATCGGGCTTACACTTTATTCTTCAGCGATAGACCGCATAAAGGATTATGGGACATTAAAAGCTATTGGCGCAACAAACGGCTACATAAGAAGATTAATCATGACTCAAGCGACAATCATTGCTGTCGTTGGATATATTATCGGTTATGGCTTGATTACAGCATTTAAAAACGGTATAGCAAAAGCAGGAACTATTTTCGAATATCCATTATGGCTTAAACTTTCGTTTTTAGGTATAACCTTATTTATTGCTCTAGGCGGAAGTTTATTCGCTGTCCGTAGAATTACAAAATTAGAACCTGCACAGGTATTTAGAGGTTAATCGTATGAAAGAATTCATCAACTATTTAGGCTTTACAACCATATTGATCCTTGTCCAAAGCTTTTCAGTTTTAGGACAAACAGATACAAGCACTATTTCATTGAGTTTAGAAAAAGCTGTTGATCTGGGATTAGAGCAGCGATTTGATATCAAAAATCAAGAGCTGGCTGTTCAAATAAGCAGAAGCAATCTTGAGGCAACACAAAGTAAAAATCTTATACAGATAACAGGATCTGTTGATATGAGATATAATGGAAGGTTAGCAACAAACATTATTCCGGCAGGTGCCTTTAATAATCCGGATCCAATTGCCTCTAGATTTGGGACCAAATATAACACAACTGCATCACTGACTGCAACACAGAATATTTACAACGCTGGTGTATCTGGTGATAAACTTGTTAATCAGGCACAAGTTGAATTCAATCAGGTAAGTCTTGAAAAGTATAAAGTGGATGCTAAAGCATTAATTATCCAATCATATTACCAGGTATTACTGAACAAAGAGCAAATTGAGTTAACGCAGGAAAATATCAAAAATCTGACCGAGATATACAAACAGGGCAATAATGAATTTGCAAATGGAACATTAATACAGACTGATTTAACCAGATATCAATTGGATTTATTAAATGCCCAGAATCAGTTGCAAACTGCACAACGTAATTATGATAATAGTATTATCTATTTAAAAGTACAATTAGCAATTGAACCAGGTGTTAATATTAAACTTACCGATGAGCTGGAAAATTTAATTCCAAATACAGATAATCTTATTGGACAGAATGATTTCAATGTGGAACAACGTTATGAATATAAAATTGAAAAAAGTTCATTACGAATTAATGAGTTTCAAGTAAAAAAAATAAGTCGTTCTTATCTTCCATCCATTTATCTATATGGTACTGCGGCCGATCAGAATTTGAATAATAAATTTACTACATTTTCAAATCAACATTGGTATCCTTATAATTATTTTGGAATACATGCTGACATACCAATCTTTGATGGTTTTGGTAAATCCAAAAATATGACTGCTTACAGGCTTAGCTCATTGCAAAACGAAAATAACCTCAAAAATCTTAAGTACACATTATACTATGAGTCCATAAACACTCAAAAATTATTGAAAGATGCTTATGATCAGTATAAAAATTCTAAAGACAATTATGATCTGGCAAAGAATATCATGCAGTTGGATCAGAAAAGATACCAGGAAGGAACCATCACATTTGCGGCTCTAAAGAACACAGAATATTCTCTTCAAAATGCGCAAAACAATTATATTAACAGCGTTTATAATGTGCTAATTGCTCAGGTTAATTATAAAAAAGCAAAGGGAGAGTTATAATTTTCAATCATAAAAAAGAGGGAGAAGAATCAAATGAATTCTTCTCTCTCTTTTTGTTATATTAAGCAATCTTAATCAATATTGCATCGTCAGAACGGTGATGCCTGCCCCACCACTTTCAACATGCTCATCCTTCATTGAAACAATTTGTTTGTATTGTTTCAGATAATCACGCAGCATTTTACGAAGGATACCATCACCTTTTCCATGCAGAATACGAGCTTCCTCAACGCCAAGAATGAATGCATCATTGATCCATCGTTCTGTAAATGCAATAGCTTCTTCAGTACGTTTACCTCTTACATCTAATTGCATGGTAAATACCTGATGTTTCTGAATAAGATCTACTCCCCCATTTTTGGGTTTACGTTCATCCGTCTTTTGCTTCAATTCTTTTGAAGAGGCGGAACTCAATTCAGAAAAATGCACAGTTGCTTTTAAATCACCGATAAAAATAATAGCTAGTTTACCTTTTACGGACTCAATTTTACCTATTGCTCCATTACCTTTGATTCGCACAATATCACCGGCTTTCCAATCATAACGGATTGGTTCGTGATCAGATGGATCAAATTCAGGCTCCAGTTCTTTTTCATAAGCTTTACCTATCTCACGAATTTCCTGTCTGTGCTTTTGTGCCGTATGCTTTTCTTTTGCCTGTGAAATAGACCGTATAAGTTCTTCTGCTTTATGGTCCGCTTTCTGAACAATACGATAGGCCTCTTCTTTGGCTTCAAGCATCAAACGTTTACGTTTATCCTGCAGCTCGCTAAGTTTTTCTTCGTATTCTTTGGAAAGCTTTTCATGTTTCAGTTTTAACTCTTTGCCCGATTCAATCTCAAACTGAAGTGTCGTTCTTTCCCGTTCAATATCTCTTAACAGATTTGACAAATCTACCTGTTCCTGATCCAGTTTTGTTCTGGCATGATCAATCAATTCTTTTGACAAACCTGATTTTTCTGCAATCTCTAATGTAAACGAACTTCCTGGAATACCTATATCTAAAATATATAAAGGAATTAATTGATCGGTATCAAAACGCATTGATCCATTAATAAGTCCTTCTGTATGTGAAGCCAGAGCCTTTAAACCAGCATAATGGGTAGTGATAACACCCATAGCTTTTTTCTCGTTCAATTTCTCCAATGCCGATTCTGCAATGGCTGAGCCGTACATTGGATCTGTACCACTTCCAAATTCATCAATAAGCAATAACGTTTGTGCATCCGCATGCTCTAAGAAAAAAGTAAGATTCCTAATATGCGAACTATAGGTACTTAAATCATTATCCAACGATTGAGAATCGCCAATATCAATAAAGAAATTATCAAATATTCCTGAAATACTTCCTTCTTCAACAGGTATCAACAAACCGCATTGCAACATATATTGCAATAGGCCCAATGTTTTCATGCAAACAGACTTACCGCCTGCATTGGGCCCGGATAATAAAAGGATTCTGTTCTGTCCATCAAGCTGAACAGACAGAGGCATTACCTTTTTATGTGATTTCTGATTCTTAATCCAGAGCAATGGATGTCTTGCATTGCGCCATTTTATATACGGTCTTTTTTGAAGTAAAGGCATTGTAGCGTTTACTTTACTTGCAAAAGCTGCTTTCGCTCGTATAAAATCAAACCATCCGATAAGTTGATTCGCTTCTTGCATTACTTCTGCAAACGGACGAATAAAGTCCGTCAATTCCATCAATATCCGAACAATCTCTTTGCGTTCGCGGATTTCCAATTCCCGTACACTATTGTTATAAGGCAATAATGAAATGGGTTCCATGAATACAGTCTGTCCTGTTCCTGACTCATCATGAATAATCCCCTGAACTTTGCGCTTATATTCAGCTAATACTGGCAATACCAAACGTCCGGAACGAATAGTTGCTTCTGTATCTTCATTACTATAGCCTTCTTTTTTAAATACTCTCAGGAGACGATCAACCTCTTTTCGCAAACGTTGCTGTTCTTCCCGGTATTCATCACGAATGATCCGTAATTCATCCGAAGCAGTATCCCGAATGATTCCGTGATCATCAATAACCCTGTTAATTGATTTATATAAGGAAGAATCAATTTTAATAGAATTTGCGCGTTCTTGAAGTTGGGTATATTCTTCTGTCTCTGTCTTTTTAAAAAATGACTGACAGGAAATTAAGGTTGAAAGAAATAGTTTACTTTGTAAAAGTTCTTCTATTTCAAGATAATTTCCTTCTATTTGAATTTTCTTAACAAAAGAAGTTATATCAACAAAGTCCTTGTCCGGAAACAGTAATCCGGATTCAATTATTTTTTTAAACTCATCAGTTTCCTGAAGTTCCTTTTCGATAAAAGAAAGATCGTAAGAGGGAGTTAATTCTTCCAGCATTGTCATAGCTGTTTTACCTTTACACTCAGCTCTTAGTAAATCCCGGATTTGGTCAAATCCAATTTTGCTTTCCAGGTCGGATGGATAAATCATCGTATCAATTAATTATAAAACAAACATACATATTACTATTCATTTATGCCTCTAGTTTTTCGACTTTAGACATTCATATTGTCCATAAAGATCACACGAATAAATATTTTTTGTATCTTTTGAACGTTTTTGCATTATTTCTTTAGAACATTGGAATCAAAATATCATAAAAAACCGGAAGAAATTGAGGATGAATTGCTTTCTATAAACAAGGCAAAGCAGGATCCCAGACACTTTGCAGTGCTTTACGAGAAATATTATAAAATTATTTTTTTATATATCTATAGAAAAGTAAATGATATGGATTTAGCCGGAGACCTAACTTCCGAGGTATTCTCCAAGGCTCTTTCAAGCATTAAAACGTACGAGTTTAAAGGAATACCCTATTCAGCCTGGCTTTACCGCATAGCAGCGAATGAAGCAAATATGCATTTCCGAAAAACCAATAAACGGGAGATCATTTACATAGATGAGCAAAGTATCTATCTCTTAAATGAATCAAGTGAAGAACCTTCTGATGAAGATGACTATCTAAAGTTGCTTCCACATTGCCTTGAGAGACTTAAAACAGAGGAAATACAGCTTGTTCAGTGGCGTTTCTTCGAAAATAAAGCATTCAAGGAAGTGGGGGAAATAATGAATATGACTGAAAATAATGCTAAAGTTAAAACCTACCGCATTCTTGAAAAAGTAAAAAAGTGGATGCAGGAAATGAAAGGAAAACAATCATGAGCAAATATCATATACAAAAAAATAAGCCTACTCCTTCAGATGAAGAAATCAATAAATACAAGGACTTCAACAAGGTTATAAAAAAGGCTGGTATTTACAATTACAAACAAGCTACTAAACCCATTTATAAAAATGTAAAAGTATTGGGGATTGTGGCTGTGATTGTAGCCGTTGGTTTAATTATATTGGTTGAGAATAATGAAAAGACGGGTATTGAAAAAAATGTCAATATCAATACTTTCGGAGACTCTATTATCAGGCTCGATACACCAAATGAATCAACTGAAAGCATTTCCGACGTACCTGAAAAAACAGAAAATACTAATACAGAGACTCATTCTCAGAGAGACCATCAGATAGAATCCCAAGATTCATCAGATATTTCAGAGGAAACAAATGAACAGCAACAAATGGCTTCTGTAGCTAATTTCCCTGGGGGTGAAACGGCTTTACATAGTTTTCTGAATAAAAATATCAAGTATCCATATAATGCCGTTGAAACCCCATTTACAGGAAAAGTAGAAGTTATTTTAGTCATTGAAAAAACGGGAGATATAGGATCCATTAACTTGTTAAACAGCCCTAATAGTGCCATCAGCAATGAAATAAAAAGGGTGATAAAATTAATGCCCAAATGGAGTCCGGCGGTAAAGAATAATCAATCGGTTGGTTCAAGTGTTACAGTATATTTTCCTTTTGTTTATCAAGCTGAATAAACGTACATTTTGAGAAAACTCAAACCATACACATACTATTTTATATTCCCTGTTGATTCCTTAACAGACAAACTATCGATTACTTTTTCATAAATTTTATCAATCTCCGCGGAATGCTGGGAATAATAGGTATAGCTATTCTGGAATTGTGCCTCGGTAATTTTTTTATTTTTAAATATTTCCTGCTCATAACAATGAAACAAAACCAACGATGAATCCCTGCTGAAATTTTTAAGAGTCAATGCCGACTCTGTTATATGAAGATCGATTAATACATCGATCATCTGCTGTTCAGTTAAAAGATCAGACGGCTTAACATCGTTATCCAATTCACTACTTTCGCAGGATAGTAACATCAATAGAATTGGTATAAAACTTAATTTCAGGTATTTCAAAGCAGTATATTTATTCTCGAAAATTAGTTTTTTTATTGTATTTTTAAAATTGTTCCGATGAAACAAACCTTAAAAGATATAATCAGCAAATTACGTAAATACGAAGTACGGATCCGAAAGGCAGTACATTCGCATATGCATGGCAATTATCATTCTATCTTTAAAGGTTCAGGGATAGAGTTTTCAGATTTGCGTGAGTATCAATATGGTGACGATATTCGTACAATTGATTGGAACGTAACTGCAAAAGGTCATGGTTCTTATGTCCGTCTTTTTCAGGAAGATAAAGAACAACACATTATCTTCCTAGTAGATGTGAGTTCTTCTTTGGAAATAGGGAAAAAAGACCAGACCAAACTGGATATTATCAGGGAAATTACCGGAGTTTTAATGCTTTCAGCTGTAAAAGAAGGTTCTGAAATAGGTCTGGTTTGCTATTCGGATAAAAAAGAACTTTATGTAGCTCCGGATAAAGGTATTAAACATGCCTATTTTCTTATCAATCGCCTGTTCAATTTAGAACCGGAATCCAAATTAACAGATTTAAATAAAGCTACTCAATACACGCTTTCTATTCTTAAAAGAAAAAGTATTGTTATTGTTTTATCTGACTTTATAGATGATCAATATGAGAAAAATCTTATAAGTCTTAGTAAGAAACACGATTTGGTTATCATACAGATACAAGACAGTCGCGAGATGTTTCTTCCTTCTATGGGAATCATTCCCTTGATTGACACAGAAACAAACAGAACAATCTGGACAAATTCATCATCCAAGCGATTCCGATCAAATATGGAAAAGCGTCAGCGTTTGATTCAGGAAAAGCTGGAGTTGTTCAGTAAAGCATACGAATCCAATTATACATGCATTAATACACATGAGGATTATATAACAAAACTTGTTGAACTATTCCGCGTGCGAAATTTCCATAAAAAGAGTGCGTAACATCTTAAGTTGTATATTGATTTTTCTATCAACTTCTGTTTTTTCAGAAAATGATTCTATTTATACTATTAAGGCACGCTTCCTTCAGGATAGTTTTAGAATTGGTGAACACATTCAATATTGCATTACGGCTCATTATCCCAAAACAAAAGTTGCCGTATTTCCAGATTCAAGTTTTCAATATTTTCCATTTGAATATATTCAGAAAATTTATTTTCCAACGAAATCTGATTCGTTATATGCAAAAGATAGTGTCATTTACATTTTATCATGCTATGAGATAAAAAACAAACAATGTTTATCTGTACCGATCACATTTATCGACAATGCAGATACAATAAGAAAAATAGCTCAATCGGATAGCATCTTTTTAATTCATTTGGTTAAAAATGCTGCTGCTGCCGATTTGATTGATGAAGCACATTTATCAAAGGTTCCGCTGACATTTAATTATCCATATGTTTTGACAGAATTTATTGTATTCTTATTTATTGTTTATATTCTGTATACCATTTTCGGAAAAATGATTGTTACCAGGTATCGACTATTTATACTAAGAAGATCCCACAATCGCTTTATCAAAGATTTTGATAAATTAACCGATAGGTTTAATGATAATATTGACTTACGTTTAATTGAACAAACACTTGCCCTATGGAAAAACTATCTGACTCGTCTGGAGGCCAAGCCAATTAATACCTACACTACGAAAGAACTAATATTATTATATGATCAGGAAGCCCTGGAGTCATCCTTGCAATCATTGGACAGAAATGTATATGGGGGCATGATTACAAAGGATACCAGCGAAGCCTTACAGGTCATTAAACGGTTTACGAACCGCAGATTTCAATTACGAAGAAGGGAAATAACGAGTGGATAGCTTTCAATACGATATCAACCATTGGTATTTTTTACATTACTGGTTAAGACCTGATGTATTAAAAAGTTTTATTTGGGAAAAACCAATGTATCTGTATGCTATTCCTGCAACTCCCCTGCTGCTAATACTTCGTTGGTTATTTTATTTCAGATTCAGGCAAAAATTTAAAGTAGCATTTAATAAAAAAGAGACTAAAACGATAAACATCATACAGGTATTGCGTTTTATTCCGCTGGGATTATTACTGGTTTTTATTTCATTGTTATTAGTTTGTCTCGCTCGGCCTCAAAGAAGCAATGAGAGTATAACCCAGTACACAGAAGGTATTAATATAATGTTTGTGCTGGACATATCTGAGTCCATGAAAATAACAGACATTCATCCAAGTCGTTTTGAGGCTGCTAAACAGATTTCCTTGGATCTTATTAAAAGAAGAAAAACAGATCGAATCGGAATTGTCGTTTTTTCCGGTGAAGCCTTTACTTTATCTCCATTGACAAATGACTATCAGCTTCTGAAAACAGAACTTACTGAATTAAAGCAAAATCAATCCATACAATCCGGGACTGCCATAGGAACTGCTATCGGAACCGCAATCAATCGTTTAAAAAATAGTCAGGCTGGTCAACGTATTATCATATTAATCAGTGACGGGGAAAACACATCCGGATTAATGGATCCATCAACGGCAGCCGAATTAAGTATTGACTATAACATCAAAATATATACAATAGGCTTAGGAAAAGATGGAACACATCAGTTTAAAGACGATGAAGGAAATATTCAATATGTGGAGAGCAAACTGGACGAGAACACCCTAAAAAACATATCATCACTCACAAAAGGACAATTTTTCAGAGCATTTGACAAAAAGAGTCTTCAGTTAATTATTGATGAAATAGACAAACAAGAGAAAGGGAAAATAGTTCAATTACATTATAACGATACGAAAGATTTCTATTCTATTTATTTGAAATGGGCAGTTGTTTTCTTTTTACTCTGGAACATTAGTAGGATTACTTTTTTAAACAATTTTCTTGAAGATTAATGTATCATTTGTTTGTACTTTAATCTAAAATCAATGAAATTAGTTTGAACAAATTGAAAAGATATTTTGTTAAGCAAATCAAAGCATATAAATTATTTACATCAGATCACTTAATTACAAAAAAAATATTTAATATTACACTAGAAATAATAACATTAAATAACTTATCGTTGAGATATAGATAAATAAAAGAATCTGCACTTTTATTCAGATAGCTCAGACTAGATATCATATCTCCAAATTATATTCCATTTATTAATTATGTCTCACAATGATGTATTTCTTATGAGCATTAGTTTATCAGGAACTAATAAATTTTAAGTTATATTTCAAAATACGTTAAAGAATTCACACAGAATCATTTAAGAGAATTACATGATTATTAATTTTGACTTGAGTCGTCTTGTTAATACCAATCATGCAAATACACTCGAATAATAACATTAACATAATATATATTTATAATTCACATATATAATTACGATGTGAATATTCCATCCAGCACGTTAACTTGCAATAAGATAAAATTTAAAATGAAAAGTTTAAAAGTAATTATTATCGTAGTCCTTGTAATTTCAGCACTTGCATTTATTAAGATAAAATTTCTTAGTAAAAACGTACCAGAAAAATCTCAGCAAAAAGGAAAAAACACTTTAGTTGTTGTAAACGCCTACATTGCCAAGGCAGAGAAGTTTAAGAATACTATATTTTCATCGGGAACGATTATAGCAAATGAAGAAGTCATTTTAATGCCTGAAACATCCGGCAGAATTATTAAAATAAACTTCAAAGAAGGAAGTCATGTATTTAAAGGACAACTTCTCGTAAAAATTAATGACGCAGATCTTCAGGCTCAATACAAAAAATTACAGATACAATTAGAACTGATAGATGAGAAAACTGCAAGTCTTAAAAAGCTGCTTGATATTAATGGAGTAAGTAAGGAAGAGTATGATTCCATGATTAATCAGGCAAAGAGTATTCATGCAGATATGGATTATACTAAATCCCAGATTTCCAAAACTGAAATCTATGCTCCTTTTAGTGGTATTATAGGCCTAACCAATATTAGTGAAGGAACTTATGTTACACCGTCCACAACAATAGCTGCAGTACAACAAATTGATCCAATCCAAATCGATTTCTTCGTATCCGAAAAATATGCTACACAGGTTCGTAAAAATGATGAGCTTACGTTTACTGTTGAAGGATTACCTGAAACTTTTTCAGGTAAAATATTTGCTATAGAACCTAAAATTAACCCGGCAACACGATCTCTTGAAATGCGTGCACTTTGCCCAAATAAATCGGAAAAACTTTTTCCCGGATCTTTTGCTAAAATTGAACTTGCTTTAAAGGAAACCGATAATACTATTTTGATTCCCACAGAAGCAATCATTCCTGATTTGAAATCACAAAAAGTTTATTTAATTAAATCTGGGAAAGCTGTTCCATCCATTGTAGAAACCGGAGATCGAACACCCTCCAGAATCGAAATCCTTTCAGGAATTCAGCCAGGTGATACAGTAATAACAACCGGTATTCTCCAGTTGAAACCTGATGCTGATGTTAAGTTGAAGAAAATAATCAACAAATAATTTAAAAGAAATTTGAAGTATAAATAATTACTTAAAAAGAATAAAATGAGTTTATCTTCAATAAGTATAAAAAGACCGGTATTAGCGATCGTGATGTCTGTCATCATTATCTTATTTGGCTATATAGGCTTTACCTATCTGGGCGTAAGAGAATACCCTTCGATAGATCCTCCAATCATTACGGTTCGAACAAGTTATACAGGGGCAAATGCGGATGTTATAGAATCTCAGATAACAGAGCCTCTTGAAAAAGCAATTAATGGGATTGATGGTATCAGAAGTATTTCATCTTCCAGTAATCAAGGGTCCAGTTCAATTACGGTTGAATTTAATCTTGAAGCCAATCTTGAGGCCGCTGCTAATGACGTGCGTGACAAAGTATCTCAAGCAGTCAGATCATTACCACAGGATATTGATGCATTACCTGTAGTTACAAAAGCCGATGCTAATTCAGACGCCATCCTTACCGTTGTATTGGAAAGCAATACTAAAAATTTATTACAGCTAAGTGATTATGCTGAAAATGTTGTTGCTGAAAGACTTCAAACCATTCCAGGGGTTAGTAGCTTACAGATATGGGGACAAAAAAGGTATGCCATGCGATTATGGCTTGATCCGGCCAAATTATCCTCCTATAAACTTACACCCTTAGATGTAAAAACAGCCCTTGACAATGAAAACGTAGAGCTTCCATCTGGTAAAATATCCGGGAACACTACCGAACTTACAGTAAGAACTGAGGGTAAGTTTTCTGATGCAGAGTCCTTTAATAATATGATTATTCAAACAAATGGTGATCAGGTTATACGATTGAGGGATGTTGGTTATGCTATACTAGGCGCCGAAAATGAAGAAACAATCATGCGGGAATCGGGCGTACCTAAGATAGGTCTTGGTCTGATTCCGCAACCAGGGACAAATTATATTGAAATAGCAGATGAATTTTATAAAAGAGTTGAATTCTTAAAAAAGGATCTTCCTTCCGATATTTCATTAAAAGTTGCCCTTGATAGTACCAAATTTATTAAACGTTCTGTAAAAGAAGTTGAAGAAACACTTCTTATTTCAATAGTATTGGTTGTATTGATTATATACCTCTTCTTTAGAGATTGGACAGTAGCATTAAGACCATTGATAGATATTCCGGTTTCACTTATTGGGGCATTTTTCATTATGTACATTATGGGCTATTCCATTAATGTATTGACCTTGCTTGCTATTGTGCTGGCCACAGGACTTGTAGTAGATGATGGTATTGTAGTAACAGAAAACATATACAAGAAAATAGAACTGGGAATGAATCCAATAGAAGCCTCTATTAAAGGATCTCAGGAAATATTTTTTGCAGTAGTTTCAACTTCCATAACACTTGCAGCTGTTTTCCTTCCTGTAATTTTTCTTCAAGGTTTTGTCGGCAGGCTATTCCGGGAATTCGGTATTGTAATCGCAGGTGCCGTGCTTATATCAGCATTCGTTTCGCTAACTCTTACTCCTATGCTGAATGCAAAACTTGTAACAAGCACTAAGAAAAGTAGATTCTATAATTTTACGGAACCATTCTTTGAAAACCTGAACAATAGTTACAGAAGAATCCTGGAAGGTTTTTTGAATAGAAAGTGGATAGCGATCCTTATTATTTTCGGGTGTATGGGAATTATCGCTGGTATAAATTCTTTATTACAATCCGAATTGGCTCCATTGGAAGACAGAAGCGTGATCAGAATGTCTGTAACAGCTCCGGAAGGTGCTTCATACAATTATACGGATAATTTCATGCAAAAACTCAGCAATCTGGTAACAGATTCGGTGCCTGAAACACAAGCTGTAATTGCTGTTACTGCCTCCAGCAATTCTGGTGCTGGAGCTGTTAATACAGGCTTTGTCAGAATAGTTTTAACAGATCCCGATCAAAGAAAGAGATCGCAACAAGACATTGTTGATTATCTGAATAAGGCAACAAAAAAAATGTCTGATGCAAAGACTTCTGTTGTACAGGAACAAACGATATCTGTTGGAGGAGGATCCAGAAGTTCATTACCCGTTCAGATTGTATTACAAGCACCTAATTTTGATAAACTAAAAGAAGTTGTTCCTAAGTTCATGGACGAGGCCTCTAAAGATCCTACCTTTCAGATTACAGACGTAAACCTGAAATTCAGTAAACCTGAATTGATCGTTACGATTGATCGAGAGAAAGCTAAAAATTTAGGTGTATCCGTTCTTGACATTGCACAAACATTACAGTTATCACTCAGCGGTCAGCGCTTTTCTTATTTTAATATTGACGGGAAGCAATACCAGGTTATCGGACAATTCGATAGAGCGGACAGAGATGAACCCACAGATCTGGAATCAATCTATGTTCGAAATAATAGAGGAGAATTAATTCAGATGGATAACCTGGTTAATCTGGAAGAAAAAAGTAGTCCTCCGCAGTTATTTCATTATAATCGTTATCAAGCTGCAACTGTCTCCGCCGGACTCGCACCAGGAAAAACCATAGGTGATGGGGTTGAAGCAATGCAACGAATTGCCGATAAGGTATTGGATGAGTCTGTTACTACCTCTTTCAACGGACCTTCAAGAGATTTTATCGAAAGCTCATCAAATACGATGTTTGCATTTCTACTTGCTTTGGGATTAATCTATTTAATATTAGCAGCTCAATTCGAAAGCTTCAAGGATCCATTTATTATTATGATTACAGTACCTTTGGCACTAGCCGGAGCCTTATTTTCTTTGTGGTACTTTAACCAAACAATGAATATTTTTAGTCAGATTGGAATTATCATGCTCATTGGACTTGTTACCAAAAATGGGATTTTAATTGTTGAATTTGCCAATCAGTTAAGAGAAGATGGTATTGAATTTAAAGAAGCTGTGTTACAGGCATCTGTAGCTCGATTAAGGCCAATATTAATGACTAGTATTGCCACCGCACTTGGTGCCATGCCAATTGCACTTGCTTTAGGAGCGGGCGCGAAAAGTAGAATGCCGATGGGGATTGTGGTAGTTGGTGGTATTGTATTTTCTCTAATATTAACCTTATTTGTAATTCCGGCAATGTATTCCTATATATCGACCAAGAAAGACAGGCATATAAATGAAATTGCTTAAAATTTAAATGGAAATGAATCAAACAAAACAGAAACTGGTATCGAATATGCGTTATCTATTTTCTTTAATGATGTTCTGCCTTTTTTGTATCATAACAAAAGGTCAGGACACATTACAATTAGAAGATGTTATTACAATCGCTATTGAGAACAACTACGATATTCATATAGCGAAAAATAACATACAGGTTGCGCATAATAATAATAACATTGGATTGGTAGGTGGTGGTCAGTCCACTGGTGGAACGGTTTCAGGTGGATCAACAGGGATGCTGCCACAAATTTCTGTTGCAGCAGGTAGCCCTAGCAATCCTTTAGGTATTGGACAAACAATTAGCACGTTAAAATATTCAACTCCGGCTTCAAACGTTACCGGACAGAGCCTTTTCTCTACTAATTACTCGCCATCTATTATTGGTACCTGGTACTTTTTTGATGGATTAAAAATGTTTGCAACCAAAACAAAATTAAACCGGAACGAAGAATTAACTAATCTTCAATACAGACTATCCGTAGAAAACACATTACTTTCCGCACTCACAGCCTATTACCAAATGGTAAGTATTGAACAATTCATTAAATCATTGAGAACCTCGTTGGCATTGGGAGAATATCAAAAAAAATTAGCCGAACAGAAAAATATTGCCGGATCAGGATCAAATGTAGATGTACTTCAAACACAGATTGATTATAACAATATCGAGGTTCAGATTATACAACAACAAAATTTACTAAATGAGCAACGCATTACATTAAATACTATCCTAAAGCGTGCCCCTGAAACGGAATTCAATGTCCCAAACACTATTCTGGTAAAAACTCAACCTGAATATGAATCTGCTTTAGAAATTACTGACAGAAATAATAACTCTATTAGAATTGGGAGAAAAACAGTTGAAATTGATGAATTAGCATTGAAAGAATTCAGAGGGAATCGATTTCCGAAAATTGGTATCACAGGAAATTATACATATCAATATATATCCAATGATATTGGATTACAACGTCTCAACCAAAACTATGGATATAACTTAGGCTTTATTTTTTCCTGGACAATCCTAAACAACCTGACAACAAATACTGCTATTAAGAATACATTGGTGCAAATCGATTCGGATAATTTACGCTTAGAAGCAGCCAGACTTCAGGAAAAATCAAATCTATATAAAGCTTACTTAAGTTTCAAAAATAATCTTACAATTATGGAGATTGAGAAGAAAAGTGTGGAACTGGCAAATCAAAATCTTACCATTGCTGCCTTAAGATATAAACAAGGTGTGTCAAGTTATATTGAATACCGCACCGTGGAACAGAGTTTTGAAGATGCGCAATATCGCTTGTCGCAGGCATCTTTTAATACTAAGATAAGTGAGTTGAATTATCTGAAAGCACAAGGATTATTGGTGTATTAATTTATTGCCATCACAAAGGAATAGAGCTTCAATTATTCCTTTGTGATTTATTTTTTATTTATTTTTTCTACTCAAATACGTTGTAGTTCGAAGCAAAGCATTCTCTCGGATATTCATGTAAAACAAATTGTAATCACACAGATGATAACTTTTTCCAATAGACCAGTAACCACGTTTAGAAACCTTATGCACCCATAAAATTCCACGATTGCTCTGCGCATCGCACACAGACGTATCTATACGTTTAAAATAAAGAGATACTCCGCCATGGTTTAATTTTCGGTTTGCATATACTTCATCTCTTTTCCACGTGAGTGGATTGATGCAAACACCACCGTTAAAATATTCATCTGCCTTTAAATGCGTTCCCCATTTAAAAGTATTCCAGGATATATAACAATTAATTTGAGAAGCACTATCAGCAGCAGGAATATGCTTAAAAGTTGTATCGGCAACAGGCATACCAATGGCATACGCTGCGATAAGTTGATTTTGTAATTCCTTTCCGTCAATGAATTCTCTTATTAATCTTTCAATATGTTTGGAACCCTGACTATGTCCTGCAATTATAAAAGGTCTCCCCTTATTCCAATGTTTTATATAATATTCAAAGGACGCTTTCACATCTGAATATGCCAGATCCAAGGCTTTTGAACCTTGCTCCTTATCAATAAAAGCTTTTAACACAGCTTGTCGGTAACGAGGAACATATACTTTACCGGATGCATTAAAAACGCTTGCTTGAATCATTGTAGCGTAAGTACTTTTCCTGTTTACTTTCTTATCCGTAACACTGGCATTCCAATTTATTCCTAATATATAACTGGTAGGATATACATAAAAAACATCTGCTTCAGATCTTTTTTGATTTTCTGGAATCGTACAGCCAGATGGAATACTGTCTACCGCATCATGGCGCCAGGGCAGAGCTACCCAATTTTTCTCATCTGAATAATCAGGAGCTTGAGGATGTTTTATTTTTTCATACGATCGAAACGGTGTACAGGAATTCAGAAAAATACTTATGCCTACTGTAATCAGTAATACAGAATACCTGTTAATTCTATTCATATGACATCCTTTTAATTATTTTCTTATCAAAACTCACTGAATAGGTTCATCGGTCTTTTACACCAATAAATAGTTCAATTATTATTCATTTTCAGAGTGAGAAATTCCAATATATTCCTCCCATTCTTTATGAAGTTTCTTATTAAGTACACGAGGAAATTTATTCTGACCACCTTCTTTACCTCTTGCCTTCATCCATTCATAAAAAACAGCGGTAGGCAATACTGTCACAAAAATTTCCTTTAATGCAGATGTTCTTTCAACTCTGTAGTCATCATTAAGTTCCTTTAGTTTAGCATCAATCAATTCTTTTAATATCTGAGGATCTACATGATCATCTGAACCTATATACCATTTGTGTGCAAATAAGGATTGATAAGGCACACCAGCAACGGCAAATTCCTTGATAGTAATATTAAGTTCTTCGGAAACCAGTTCAATAGCGTGGTTCATATTATCTACAGACAAATGTTCTCCGCACAAACTAATGTAATGCTTGGTTCTTCCGGTTATAATAATTTCGCAAGCTGCTTTATCTACAAATCGAATAACATCTCCTATCACATATCGCCATGTACCCGCACAAGTTGATAATAAAATAACGTAATCGACGCCTTCTTCTACTTCATCAACCATCAATGTTTTAGGATTAACCACAACCTCGCCATCAGACGTTACATTATTTTCATTAAACGGAACAAATTCAAAAAATATTCCATTGTTTAATATAAGCCTCATGCTTTTCCTGTCTGGTCCGGATTGATAGGCTATAAATCCTTCGGAAGCAAGATAGGTTTCAATGTAAATGATGGGATGGGCAAGTAGCTTTTCGAATCCTTTTTTGTACGGTTCAAATGATACACCTCCATGAACAAAGACATTCAGATTCGGCCATATATCATGAATCGTTTTTACATTATGACGCTCGATGATTTTCTCCATCATAATCTGAAGCCAGGCCGGTACTCCAACGATAAAGCCAATATCCCACTTAGGAGCCGATTCAACGATTTCATTCAGTTTGCTTTCCCAATCCCGATTTCGTGCTATTTTACTGCCGGGTTTATATACAAACTGAAACCAGAATGGTATTTTACTTGCCTGGATACCACTTAAATCTCCTTCGTAATAGGTTTCTGTTTTATGAAGATGTGTGCTACCTCCCAACATAAGAATCCCTTTACCAAGAATTTCTTTTGGCAATTTATATTTTGCAAGTGATAGAATTTGACGAATTCCTGTTTTTTTATTCGCCTTTATAATATCACTGGTTATTGGAATGTATTTGGTCGATGCTTCGGAAGTACCTGAGCTAAGTGCAAAATATTTAATTTTTCCAGGCCAGGTAACATTACTCTCTCCTGCTTTTGACCGATACCACCACTCGTTAAATAATTTATTATAGGAATATACAGGAACCCGGCTTTTAAAGTATTCGTAAAAATTTCGCTTATCCTTTTGTTTAAACTGATTTACTATTTCTGAAAATTTATACTGTACACCAAATTGTGTATGAACGCTTTTACTTAGCAGTTTTTTCAAAACTTTGCGTTGTTTCTGATATGGGCTAAGTTTTCTCTTTTTTCGTATTGTGCTTAATTTTAATGCTCTGTTAAATAAATTCCCCAGCAAATCCATAATTTAAGTGTATTAATAAATGAAATTTAATACTTTCACATTAGGTATTTGTTAATTATGATAAATAAATCTTCATTAGAAGAAATTCTTTCTGTTTTACAGCCCCATAATACAAAATTAATTTCAGTCACTAAAACACATCCCGTAGAAATTCTACAGGAAGCGTATGACTTAGGATTACGTGTATTTGGTGAAAACAAAGTTCAGGAATTAGTATCAAAAGCGGAAGCATTACCCAAAGATATTGAATGGCACCTGATCGGACATTTACAAAGCAATAAGGCTAAATACATAGCTCCTTTTATTTACATGATTCACTCTGTGGATAGTTTTAAACTTCTCCAGGAAATCAATAAAGAAGCGAAAAAAAATAACCGTATTATTAACTGTCTTTTGCAGATTTATATCGCTGATGAAGACACTAAATTCGGATTGAGTAAAGACGAAGTTTTAGCTTTGTTACACCATCCTCAATTAGAAGAATTAGAAAATATTGAAATACAAGGTTTAATGGGAATGGCCACGAATACAAGCGATAAGAACCAAATCAGGCTTGAATTTCACTCTCTGAAAGTTCTTTTCAACGAACTTGCTTCAACTATTCAAAAGAAAAATATTCAGTGGAAAGAGCTTTCGATGGGCATGACTTCTGATTATAAAATTGCTGCTGAAGAAGGAAGTACAATGGTTCGAATAGGCAGTGCTATTTTCGGCCATAGATAATATTATTCTGAATACTGATTACATAAACAAATACTTATATGCTTCAAAAAACATTCTTATTGGCAGGTAGCTTTTTCGCTGGTTTAGGTGTAGCGATTGGCGCTTTTGGTGCTCATAAATTAAAAGACTTCTTACTTCAAACAGGCCGTACAGATACGTTTGAAAAGGCTATTACGTATCAATTCTATCATAGCTTGGCATTGCTGGTCATAGGATTACTGGCAACTCAAGTTCAAATCAATACAAAATATCTGAACTATGCGGGTTATAGTTTTATTGCCGGCATTATTATTTTCTCAGGATCATTGTATATTCTTTGTTTAACAGAGACACCCAAATGGGGAGCTGTAACCCCAATAGGCGGTGTGTGTATGATTGCAGGATGGGTATTGGTGTTTCTGAGCATTGTTAAATAACTAGATGTGATTACTAAATAATTGTGCTCTATTTAGTAATCACATTTGCCCGAATAGATATTGTAATGGCTGGCTGAACACTTTTGGCATTAGACAAAATAGTTAGTGTTTTATTGGTAACCCCCATTTTATTTTCTGAGTTGAATTCCACCAGAATCTTACCACTTGCGCCCGGAGCAACTTTACGCTCATACTGTTCCGGAACAGTGCAGCCACAAGAACTAATGACATTATCAATCCTTAAAGTATCTGTTCCGGTATTTTTGTAAACAAAGGTATACCGTACTTTTTGACCTTGTATGACATCACCGAAATCATGGCTTTTCTTTTCAAAGGTCATTTCAGGACCACTTAAATCTGTCTGAGCGAAAACAGATACATACAAAAACATGCTAACAATAAGTAAAATGTATTTCTTCATTTTCATTTAATTTAGAATTATCTCTTCACGTTGCAATAATCAGACCAGCCGATTTCTCAGCAAGTAAATCCCATTCATATTACTTTATTTTTCAATGCCTTCAAAGAAACGAGGATGAAAATTCACCAGAAACACCTGGCTTTTGCCACGCGTAATGGCTGTATATAACCAACGAAGAAATTCAATATCTATTTTATCATCGGTTAAATATCCCTGTTCAATAAATACCGTATTCCATTGTCCACCCTGAGCTTTATGACAAGTAAGGGCATACGCAAACTTTACCTGCAACGCATTTAAGAAAGGATCTTTACGCATTGCTTCCAACCTCCCCTGTTTGGTAGCTATATCGGTATATTCTTTTTCAACTTCGCTGTAGAGTAATTGCATCTTCTCTCTTTCCAGATTTGGAGAAGATGAGTATAGAGTATCTAATATAATTTTCAATTGAAAATTCCCCATTTCAGGAAAATCCCGGAAAACTGCTTCAATATCTGCAAAGCGAAAACCGTATTGATCCTGGTAACGCAATACTTTTCGTATCTCCAGAAAATCACCATTAGCAATAAAACCCGATGAAATATTTTCAGGTAGAATAGAATAATTGTTGCGAACCGACATCAATAAATCGCCGGCATCCAGTTCATTTTCTGTAAAAAAAATAGCCTGCCGGATATACCTGTTATATCCTGTAGCAGCCTTATTACTTCGACAAACAATAATTGTCTCTTCTCTACCAAACGTATCGTATGCATAACGCAAGCCATCTTCCAGACGATCAGAAGTCATTTTAAAAAAGTCTTTATAACCCGTTGTAAAATGAATATGTGCAGCATTTTTGCGGATATCATCCCGCAGTTTTGTAGCATTATACAAAATACCTGAAGCCTGCTCCTGCCTTACAACATCTGTCAATTCAACTTCCAATAGATCTAAGGAAAAATGTGATTCCAGGTATTTCTTATCCAATGCCGGACTGATTGTTTTACCAACAGGAGGAAGCTGAGCGGTATCGCCACAAAGTATAAGTCGATTATTATTGCGTTCAAATACATATTCAATCAAATCACTTAATAATCCTTTATAACCCATCTCAACATCATCACTTAGCATGGAAGCTTCATCAACAATAAAAATCGTATTTGAAAAGACATTATGTTTGCGCGAGAAACGCATTGATCCTTGTTCCGAGATTTCCTTTCTGTATATATGTCTATGAATCGTTGATGCTGCTTGCCCCGAATACGAAGACATTACTTTGGCTGCCCTACCCGTAGGAGCTAAAAGGATAGTTTGAAATCGATCTTTGGGTATCGATCGTACCAAAGCACTTAATAAGGTAGTTTTGCCCGTTCCCGCATATCCTTTCAGCAATAAAGAATAATTAAGATTTCCTTTACTTTCCACCAATCGCTCCATCAAATCAATTGCCTTATATTGACTATCGGTTGGCTTTGCCGGTAATGCGGATGTAATTATTTTTGATAAAGACAAGAAGGGATTTGTTAATGAGTTACTACCTTGTAAAAGTATGGAAAAAATAAGAAAAGAAATCATCAACCATTTTGGTCACAAACTCCGGATAAGGGTTTGCGGAATTCTTATAGAAAATGACAAAATCCTGTTGGCAAAACATCATTCCATTGGAGAAACCGACATACTTTGGGCTCCTCCAGGCGGAGGAATTGAATTCGGCGAATATGCTGAAGATGCGTTAATACGTGAATTCAAAGAAGAAACCGGAATTGATATTTATATTGAATCCTTTCTATGTGTTCAGGAATTTCTGGCACCACCCTTACATGCAATAGAACTGTTTTTCCATGTAAAAAAGAAGCATGGTGATCTTACTCTCGGTTACGACCCTGAACTTTCACCCGAAAACCAGATCATCACTGCCGTTGAATGGCTTAATTATGAGGTACTAAATCAACTTAATCCGCACTCAAAACACGCTATTCTGAAGAACATTGATAATTTGAATGATCTTTTAAATATTACTGGTTTTCGAAAAGGTAAATAAAATTCAATTTTTAGAATAACGCCCTTACTCAATTACCCACATACTTATACACATCACTTCGATAATACCGCCAAAACACGTATTTTTAAAGAATATTCTGTGATATCTATCACATTAACTTGACTTTGGTCACTGTACCCGTTCCGTTCTTATAATGATTTCCGATACAACTGTACGATATAAACTTAGCCATTCCATTAAAGATGATCGTTTAGAAACAGATCATTTATCAAAATATCATTTATCCTTTCAGATAAACTTTGATCTTTTTCGTATTTGTATTGTTGACAGCGAAAACAACCGCTGTTTATTTTTAGAAGATTATGCCTTGAGTGACGTGTATTCAACAACAGATTTAATTGAACAACTGGATTTGTTATTTGAAGATCACGTATTGATAAAAGCAGGCTTTTGGAAAAGTATAACGATAGGAATTAAAAACTCTCAGTTTTCGCTCGTTCCCGAATCGCTTTTTGAAAAAGATTATTTAAAAGAATATTTAACACTGAACACTGTTCTTGACAAAGAACCAGGTGAAGAATATCATTATTTTAAGCATCAGCAAACTGATGCTGTAAATGTATTTGCAACCAATAAGCGATTAATGGATTGGTTCAAATATATGTACCCTTTGAAGCAGATACGTGTCGTACACCATACAGCTCCAATGATTGAAGGAGTAATGTTACAAAGAGAAGTGATTACTGCAGAACACAGCTTATATATTCAAGTTGAGCAAAACTTTCTAACTATTATTGTTAAAAAAGGAAAGAAACTAATATTCTGCAATAGTTTCAGTTTTAATAGCAGTGAAGATTTCGTGTATTTTATATTATTCGTTTTTGACCAGCTGGAATTAAACCCTGAAAAATGCCCGGTAGTAGTATGGGGAGAAATAACACACGATTCAGATTCTTTTAGTAAATTGTATAAATACATCCGACACTTAAAATTCGGAAGTAAACCTGATTTCATTCGCTTCGGTTATCAATTTGACGAAGTCTTTGACCATCGGTATTTTGATTTGTACAATATGCATCTCTGCCAGAGTTAATATAGTATACGCATGACAAACATTGCAGTATTTCCAGGTTCATTTGATCCTTTTACCAAAGGTCACGAAGATATTGTCAGAAGAAGCCTCACACTATTTGACAAAATAATCATTGGTATTGGTCACAATACACAAAAACAACGCTACTTCGAACTTGAATATATAATCCCTAAAATTGAAGCTTGTTTTGAAGATACCAATAAAGTTGAAGTAAAAGCCTTTCAAGGACTTACTGCTGAGTTTGCCAAACAATGCGGTGCCGGTTTTTTAATTCGTGGACTGCGGAATACCACGGATTTTGAATATGAAAACAGCATCTCTCAAGCAAATAAATATTTATGGAAAGATCTTGAAACGGTATTCATGATTACCAGTCCGCATCTGGCTTACATAAGTTCAAGCCTAATCAGAGATATACACAAATACGGTGGTGATGTAAGTGTCTTTTTACCTTACGAGATCTGAGTGAAGGCGGTAATATTCATCTACAACCTCCTGAATGGATGCGTATGAATTTTTAACGGATTTACTTACTTCCTTATAGTTCATCCATTTTAACTCTTCTATAAACTCAGCTAATTGAGGTTGCATATTGGAATCATCCAGACAAATCATCTCGTACCAATCAGTACGCTTTAAAATTCGCTTGCCTTTACGCACGTATGTATGCCATGTTGAACAGACTTTATCCTTTACATCAACTTTCACACTGCATTCTTCTTCAACTTCACGCTTAGCGGCTTTAATAGATTCTTCCTTTTTCTTAAGCTTACCTTTAGGAAGATCCCATTTACCAAGCCGGAATATCATTAAAATTCTGTCATTTTTCCGAACCACTCCTCCGCTTGCCTTAATTACTTTAAACTGATCTTTTACAAACTCAACCATGAATTCATAATCTTCTACAGCAAAAGTTATAGAAAGCAGTTTTTTAAGTTTTTTAAGTTCGAGTAATCGTATCAACCTTTCCAGCTGTCTGGGACTTGCCTGCTGAATAAGGACTTTGCCAAGTAACTTTACTGACAGAATCTCTTCTGTACCACCAATAATGGTATCATACTCAAACACAGGCTGTGCTGGCATATATTGTATGACCTTTAATGGTTTATCGTTTATGAAAAGTTTCATTCAGTTTGTTATCTTCTAATTCAGAGCAAAATATCAAAGTCAAAGGTAATTAAAAAGAATCAGGACTACGAATTATTAACAGTAGCTTAATACAAGCAAAATTAATTCTGGAAATATGTTAAATTTAAAGCATTATAAATTATCCAATAATGATGAACTATACGAAAGAAGTTGCTATATCTCTTTTGAAAATAGAAGCTGTAAGACTTCGTCCAAATGAACCATTCAAATGGGCATCCGGCTGGAACTCTCCGATTTATTGCGACAACAGACTTACTTTATCTTTTCCCGAGTCCAGAAATTTAATTCGTGATGGATTAGTTGATCTGATTCAAAAAATATATCCTTCCTGTGAATGTATCGCAGGTGTGGCTACAGCTGGAATCCCACAGGCCGCAATTATTGCTGACAAGATGAATCTACCAATGATTTATGTACGTCCTAAGCCCAAAGATCACGGAATGCAAAACCTGATTGAAGGCAAAATTACAAAAGGTCAAAAAATTGTTGTTGTGGAAGATTTAATATCTACGGGTGGTAGTTCATTAAAAGCCGTTGAAGCCTTGCAGGATGGCGGTTTTGAAGTATTGGGAATGGTTGGAATTTTCACCTATGGTTTTCCTGTTGCTGAAGAAAATTTTAAAAAAGCTGGTATTTCTCTCCATACCTTATGCAATTATGATGAATTAATAAAAGAAGCACAAAAGAATGGATATGTTCAGTTAGACCAATTGAATACATTAGGAGAATGGAGAAAAAATCCTGAAAACTGGAAGAAATAAACTACTTTATTTGATTAATTCCTTAATTCCTCTAACTTCATTTATACGACTAAGTAATAGCTTTACTTAGTCGTATGATGAACATCAAAAATCTCTTTTAAGAAGCGTCACTTTCATATTACCTGATCGACCTGAAATTTTTATTGGAAGCGACACTCCTGCTTCTGAATCATTTGTCAAATCTTTAGTATTAGGTCTCTTTTTCAAATTCTTAACCGGCAATAAAATAAATATGTCTGAATTACTTCCGATGGTCATATGAATATCCATATAGAAATACAAAATATTAGTAACTAATAAGGTTCGAGGAATGGTTAGTTGGTTTCCATCAATAGTAAGTTCAGATGAAATTTCCTTACAAGATATATTATCCAAATCATTCTCTTTAAAACCTAATTTGGACAACTTCATTATTGGTTCAATATGATTTAGCAAAATATTTTTAATTGAATAAGTTCCTTTAACAAAAAATGAAGATGTATCAATTTTAAAACTTCCATCTGTTTTAAAATTGACGTTGAATATTCCACTTAGTATTCCATTGATTTTATCTGAAGTTATGATCGTTTGATTAAAATTATTAAACGCTTTAAATACCTTAGATACCTGGACATTTTTAAGATAAAATAAGGTACGATGATCTAAACCAGCATCACTATTAGGCATCATCAAATTAGTAATCTTCATCTGACCGCCAAAAGTATTCATCGTTTCATATATCTTAATGGTATCAGATGATATATGTGCATCTAATTCAATTTGATTTCCAATATAATTTTTAGAATAAAAATTCTTAACCTTTCCTTTTACACTTGCAGTAATATTGTAAGGAAGTATAATTTGATATTTTGATATTTTTAATGTTTGCTTACCGGAAACAACTCTCTTATTTTTTGGTGAAAAGAAATTAAAATCTGAATAATGAAAAGCATTTGAAGTGAAATCTACATGCATTTTAAGACCGGTCGTGTCATTAAAAACAGAATTGAATAAATGAAAAGCATTTCCATTAATATTCATATCCGTTTTACCACATTGAATTAAAAAATCATTCACATAAATACTATCATCATGAAAATGAATAAAACCATTTGCCTTATCAAATGGGAAATTCAATTTTTTCAATTTTAAATTTACGTTTATCAACTCAATAGTACCAGACAAATCCGGAAGGTCGTTCTCAATTCCTGAGAGAAAGTTTAAATAACCATTATAAAGTAAATTTATTTTTAATCTGCCTCCTACCTTATCGTATTTCCTGAACTTAATAATATCAAATATATCCTCACTTTTTATATTTAAAGCTATCGCTGTATATAATGATGGTCGAATAAAATTTTCAATAAGCATTTTCTTCGATTCAAATAAACTTCCTTTATCTATTTCACCTTTAATATCGGTAAGTGTAAGTTTATAATTTTCAATTTTAAGACTTTGCGTTGAAGTAAGATTTCCTTTAAAATTAAGATCATGCATTTTCTTATTAATGCCTTTTCGTTGGATTTGAAAATCCGATGTAGCAAAATTTATATTTACGTAAGGTTCATTATCAGGCAATAATGATACATTGATAATTGCATCTGCATTGATGTTACCATCCATTGCTATACTATCAAGCTTTTTTTTCCATTTACTAGGCAATAAATTAAAGATGTTATTGATATTTGCATGATTGCATTTAATACCTAAATTCATCACTGAATTATGCATAAAATCAATAGAACCATTGGCAATAAAAATATCTTTTTGAGATTCAATACTGCAGTTTTTAAAACTGAATTGTTTATTTAAAATAGAATAGTTGAAATTGAATTCATTATATAAATCTGCATCTTTAAAGAAAACACCCGGCTTAAGTCGAATTTCACTACAATGTATTATTCCTTTCAAATCAGCAATAAGCTCATTACTGTTTATGTTGAAGGAAGATATTGTTGATGTTAATACTAAGTGTATTTTATTATGATTGCATTCATCTAAAAATGAAAATTCAATTTGCTTAAATCGAACCTTCTCAATTGTCAATACTATATTTTTATTATTAGTAGTATTTGAATCAGCAGTCTTATCATTCCATATTTCAAAATCCTTTAAACCATTTTCATGAGCGATTGCATCAATCTTTCCTTCAATAAACTCTACTTTAGAAATCACAAAATTACCTTGTAAAATTTGTAGTGCATCAAAAACAATTTCTACTTTCTTTAATTGACATAATGCATCACCTGATGAATCACATTTGGGTACAAAAACATCATGCAGGCTGAATGTAACTCCGGGGAAATTATTAACGACAGATACTGAAATCTGCTTTATTGAAATTGGTTTTTTAATACGGGAATTAATGGCAGTTAAGACAGAGCTCTTAATCTCTTCTTTATATATAAAGGCCGCAATGCTTATACTTCCCAAAAATAAAATATTGAGAAATACGATTACGATAAGACCTCTGACCAAATATTTTTTAAACATATGACTTTATTGTATCAGGTATCATATTAATCAAATAAACCAAACAAACATACTATTAATCAATTAATTATATATAAAAAAGAATATTTTTAGGACTGTAAATATTTATTGTATATTTAAGAATGAAGTTGACTTTTCAAAGAAAGATGATTCATTATCTATTATTAGGATTGTTCCTTTCTGTATCCATTGGCTTTATTTCAGATACCCGTAATTCCCATACATTTTCCTACTTAAGATATGATGTCGAAATGCAGGGGAAAGTAATAGGGTGGATGACATCTTCCAAAACAATTTCATCTGATAATACTGAAATAAAATTTATTATTCAATCGAAGGTAAATGTAGATGTATTTTCAAAGATTGAAGTTGATTACAGCCTTGAGTCGACTTTTAAAAATAATTTTTTGCAATTTTCCAGATTAGTAAATGTAATCAACAGGGATACTGAAAACTATACGCGCGTTCACTGGGATGGGATCAGGTATAATACGTGGGATGGAAATGATAACAACTACATCAATGCTCAAAAAATAATTTTCTCCATAGGCTGCATATATTTCAAAGAGCCAGTTGGGCTATCCAATCTCTTTTCTGAAAAATATTTAACATTTTGTCCAATAATCAAAGAAGGCGATTATTATGTTGCCAGCTTTCCTGATGGAAATAAGACGATATATAAATACCAGAATGGCATCTGCATTTGGGCAGAAACCAAGCAAAAGTTATTTAAAATTGTCTTTCGGTTGAAAGAGATACACTGATCTATTCCTCTATTACCCTTACCTCGGTTCTTCGGTTTCGAGCTCTTCCTTGCTCTGAATTATTAGGTAATTCAGGTAATCGCTCACCATACCCTTTTGATATTAATCGCTGAGGCGCAATTCCCTTGGAAACCAGGTATTGAACAACTGCGTCTGCCCTTCTTTGAGATAAACGTAAATTGCTTTCATCATCACCAACATCATCTGTATGGCCCGCAATTTCAATTTTCATATTAGGATTAGACTGTAACGTTTTCAATAACGAGTTAAGTGCAGGTTCAGATTCCTTTTTTATGTCCCACTTATTTGTATCAAAATACACTTGTTCCAAACGATATACACGTTTATATTTTTTAACTACTCGGATTTTTAACGATTGATCAAACAAAATCAAGCCTGGTTCATTAGGAATACTCAGTAATCCATCAAAATTAAAGGGTATACCAAATTTCACAACAGTCATTCGGTATTGTTTCCCCTCCGGAAGCAACATATCGCATTTACCATCAATATTGCTGCTACCTTCATTTTTAAATGCCCCATCTGCAGAAGTAATTTTTAAAATAGCGTTTGATTCTGGAATACTATCGTAGTCTGTAATGATAAATGTCACCAAGGCTTGAGTTTCTGTAGGTTTTAGCGATGTCGGATTCTGAGCAAATGCAGAAATAACCATACCGCTGAAAAGCGTTGCAAAGAATAGTTTCATTTTATTATTTTAAAAAGATCATGATTATTAGTACAAAATATACGTTTTTTGTTGGGTTATTTCCCAAAAGTATTGGCACGTTTACCAGATTTAATTTTCAAATAAAATTATCACATGAAAATAGGATTGATTTCAGATACACATTCTTACCTGGACGAAAAGGTTTTTGATTATTTTAAAGAATGTGATGAAATATGGCATGCCGGTGATTTTGGAAATATTAGTATTTATGATAAACTCAATACGTTTAAACCAACACTGGGTGTATACGGTAATATTGATGGTAAAGATGCACGAATCGTGTTACATGAAAATCTCTTTATTGAAAGAGAAGGTTTAAAAATATTCATGACTCATATAGGCGGAAGTCCAGGAAAATATCCTGCCAGAGTAAAACAGCTTATTATGGAACATAAGCCTGATATTTTTATATGTGGCCACAGTCATATCTTAAGAGTTATTAGTGATACAAACTACAATAACATGCTATATCTGAATCCCGGAGCCGCAGGAAAAGAAGGATTTCACAAAGTTAGAACATTGCTGCGATTTGAAATCAATGCAGGCAAAATAGCATCAATGCAGGTGATTGAACTTGGAACAAGAACAAAATAAAAAAAGACGACATAAGTCGTCTTTAAGAATATTTAAAGCGTTTGAAAGAACTAAGCTTGTTTTTTTAATTCTTCTACGTCTGTACGACGAATCACAGGAACTTTAGTCATTTGTTTAATAACTGTCTGTCTATTATTCGCTACTGCTTTGTTTCTTCTGTCTTTTCTTTTAAGTCTGCTAACTCCCATGACGGTATTGTTTTATTATCTAAAGGACTGCAAATATAGCACATTATTGTAATAATAAAAATTGTTTACCTATTATGATTTAGGCATTACGAGTCGATTTTCGTAAATTTACCCTTATTTATTATTCGAATTTAGAATGGAAAAACCTTCATTGCCGAAAGGAACACGTGATTTCGGGCCAGTTCAGATGCTAAAAAGACAGTATTTGCTTCAAACTATTCGTGCGATTTTTACACGTTATGGATTTCTACCGATAGAAACCCCTGCAATGGAAAATTTAAGTGTTTTGACTGGAAAGTATGGTGATGAAGGCGATCAACTCATATACAAAATATTGAATTCCGGAGATTTCATTCAGGGAATCGGAGAAAAGGAACTAAATGAAGGGTATAAAAAACTGATCCCGCAGATCTCAAAGAGAGCCCTTCGCTATGATCTTACGGTTCCATTTGCCAGGCACGTAGTAATGAACAGAAATGAAATAACATTTCCTTTCAAACGTTATCAGATTCAGCCGGTATGGCGTGCCGATCGACCACAAAAAGGTAGATATTGTGAATTTATGCAATGCGATGCCGATGTTATTGGTACAGAATCACTATTATGTGAAGCTGAAATCGTGTTGATGATACACGAAGCATTTGCTGCCTTAGGCCTAACAGAGTTTATTGTAAAAATTAATAACCGGAAAATTCTTACCGGAATTGCTGAAGCAATTGGCAAAAATGGAAGTGAAGCTGAATTATGTGTTGCCATTGATAAAATGGACAAAATTGGTCAGGACGCTGTTATGACAGAATTGAAAAGCAAAGGATTTTCAGATGAGCAATTAACCATATTATTGCCGATATTCGGATTAAAAGGTCTTAATAGCGATATATTCCCGGTATTGAGATCAATATTATCAAAAAGTGTTATTGGGCTTAAAGGAATTGAAGAGCTTGAAGAAGTCTATCATTTAGTTGAGAAATCAGGCTTGAACCATGCCAAATTAGAAACTGATTTGACTCTTGCCAGAGGACTTTCTTATTATACAGGAGCTATATTTGAGGTGAAGATTTTAAATGTTCAAATGGGAAGCGTTTGCGGAGGTGGCAGATATGATAATTTGACTGGAGTATTTGGCTTGCCAAATGTTTCAGGCGTTGGTATTTCCTTTGGTATTGACAGGATCTATGATGTTATGAACGAATTGGAGCTTTTTCCGTCACAGGATTCAAATGCCACCCGTTTATTAATCTGTACATTTGATAAAGACACCTTTGAGCATGCTTTGCCAATAGTCACCGAATTACGTTCAAAGGGTATTAATACTGAATTGTATCCGGAGCCATTAAAGATAAAAAAACAATTGAGTTACGCAGATGATAAAAAAATACCTTTTGCATTACTAATTGGTGAAGATGAAATGAATCAGGGACTTTATACCCTAAAAAATCTGATTTCAGGGGAACAATTCAAATTGTCACGTGAACAAGTCATTCAAAAATTAAATTAATTCCGTGAAAAAAATACTGATCTTTTTTGTAGTAATTACTTTGTACATATCATCCTTGTTCTCCTTATTTGGACAAGGTATCCCGACTCCATGTTTTAAAGTTTCTTCCATAAAGGGCTGCGTTCCTTTTACCGTGACGGTAAAAAACTGTTCACATGGTCCAAACGAATTCTACAATTTTGATTACCGGAATAACCCAACTAATTTTACTCAGGATTCAGTCTACACCTATACAAAACCTGGGACGTATACTATTCGGCAATTTGTTCAGCTGACAACAAATTATAAAGATACAATCATCCAGGTAACTTCGTCACCTAATCCTGTTTTTACTGTACAATCCTGTCAGGGATTATCAGTAAGTGTAAATATTACTGATTTGGTATACGATAAATTTGCCATTGATTTTGGTGATGGTTCAGCTATCGATACAGTGTTAACGGGTACTTCAACAAATCACATATACTCAGTTACTAAGTATTTTGCAATCAAAGTTACGGGCGTCTTCAATCCGTCCGAAGCTTGCGGTTCAAAGACAGACTCAATATTTGCTATTAATACTTTAATCAAACCAGATTTAGTTGATCTGCATGTTTTAAAACAACAAATAACTGGCGGATCAACTCAACTCCGCTTCAACTCAATAACAGGATATCGATATGCTATTTCCAGGAATATAAACGGCGGAGCTTACACCCCAATTGATACTATAATAGGAAACGGAACATTAATAAGTTTTACTGATATTAACCTGAATACACAAGCAAATGTTTATGGATATATAATCACAAATTTTGATGACTGCGGTAATTCGATTGCTTCGAATAATATTTACTCTATCACTATTCAAGCGACACCAACAAATATGCTAAATACCATTAACTGGTTGACAAATCCTTCTACCGTTAATTTTTATACATTAAATAAAAATGCCGTAACATTATCAGGTAATGCTGCAAGTCCCTATCTGGACAATGCAATTGTATGCGGGTCAACATATTGTTATCAAACAATAGAAACACTAAATACACTCACAGCATCCGGTGCGCCTCAATTGTCTTATTCGATTGACAGTTGTATAAAAGGCATTTCCACTTCTATTCCTCCTACTATTCAAAATGTAAATTCCACGATGAATGGGAATACAGCGACTATTAGCTGGACTGCCCCAGCCAGTTTAAGTAAATATAATTTATTGCGTTCGGTAAATGGAGGAGCATATACTAAAATTGATACTCTATCAACAAATTCATATCAACAATCACTGGATCTATCCAATAATTATTGTTATCAATTAAACTATATAGATCTTTGCGGAAATGCATCTTTAAATTCCCTTTCAACCTGTCCGGTTATTCTTACAGGTACTCAACCAGCCAATACCATTATTTTAAATTGGAGCCCATACACGGGATACGATAACAGTGGAGTAAGTTCATATGTAGTAGAAAAATTAAATGAAAGCGGAACCATCATTTCACAAACAAATGTCGGCACGTCAACAACTTTCAGTGATCCGGTAAATTACACAGATCTTTATGTGCAATATATAATAAAAGTAATTCCTGTAAACGCTACATTACCGAATGTATTTTCAAATAATGTAGCCTTTCAGTTTGAAGCAAAACTTTATGCACCAGATATATTTACACCTAACGGCGATAATTCAAATGATATTTTTCTACTGAAAGGCAAATATATAAATACGTTCAATTTAACAGTATTCAATCGTTGGGGAGAAATAGTATTCAACAGTAGCGCTATTACAGATGGATGGGATGGTAATTTTAAAGGTATTTATGCCCCTGAAGGAGCCTATACATATAAGGTAATAGCAACAGATATTAATAACAAAGAATTAATTAAAACCGGTACCGTAACACTAGCAAGATAATAATATGAGCATGTTTGATATGATGGGCATGATGGGTAAAGTAAAAGAAATGCAGGCCCGCATGAAAGATATTAAAGATAACCTGGTACATCTAACAGCTGAAGGAGAATCAGGCGCAGGTATGGTAAAAGTGAAAGTAAATGGGGCAAAACAAGTATTAACTGTTGAAATTGATTCATCCTTAGTCAATGAGAACGGACGTACCATTTTACAGGATCTGATCGTAGCTGCAACAAATAAAGCTATGGCTAACATAGATGAAATAACAAAAGAAGAATTTAGAATAAAAACAGAAGGACTATTACCGAATATTCCAGGTATGGATCTTGGTAATATGTTTGGAATATAATCCTATGTCTTCAACTTCTGTTATAATATTAAACTGGAACGGAGTAGAACAACTCCGTTCATTTTTACCATCCGTTGTAAAATATACAAATGATGCCGAAATTATCATTGCCGATAATGCATCCACAGATAATTCGATAGATTGGCTGAAACAACATTTCCCGCAAATAAGGCGAATAGAATTATCAAAAAACTCTGGTTATGCTGGCGGATACAATGAAGCGATAAAACAAATAACAAGTGATTATCTGGTCTTGCTAAATTCAGATGTTGAAGTTACAGAAAACTGGCTTCCACCTTTGATAGCATTATTAGAATCGGATTATTCAATTGCTGCCTGCCAACCTAAAATTTTAAGCGAAAGAAATAAAGAGTTCTTTGAATATGCCGGAGCAGCAGGAGGCTTTATTGATAAGTATGGAATTCCTTATTGCCGCGGAAGAGTTTTTGCAACTATCGAACAAGATCACGGTCAATATAACAATGGCACTGATATTTTCTGGGCAAGCGGTGCCTGCTTGGTAATACGTAATGAAGTATTTAAAACTTCCGGCGGGTTCGATACTGATTTTTTTGCACATATGGAAGAGATTGATTTATGCTGGACCATTCATCGAATGGGCTACAAAATTGTATACTGTCCAACAAGTATAATATATCATGTAGGTGCTGCGACACTAAAAAAAGAAAGCCCAAGAAAAACTTTTCTGAATTTCAGAAATTCACTATTCATGCTTCACAAACATTTACCACCAAAGTCATTATTTATAATACTTTTCATAAGGCTATGTATGGATGGACTTGCAGGGCTTCATTATTTAATCCAAGGGCAATGGAAACATACCTTATCGATTATAGAAGCACACATGGCTTTTTATTTCAAAAAAAATAAACAAACCAAACGGAGCCAGTCTTCTGCATATCCTTTTTTCTATGCCAATCAAAAAACAATTTTAGATAAATCTGTAATTGCAGAGTATTACTTAAAAGGACGAAAAAAATTTAATCAGATTTAGATCTAGTCTATAAAGAACTTTATCGTTCTTACTTCAGAATTTCCATTTCAACTCTTCTATTCAGTTTTCTGCTTTCCTCTGTTGTATTGTCCGAAATAGGGAAAGTGCCACCATATCCAACTGTTTCAATACGATCGGCAGAAACTCCTTTACTAATCATGTATTCTTTTACTTTCTGTACACGCTGTTCGGATAATTTCACATTAAGCAAAGGGTCGCCTTGATTATCGGTATGCCCGATAAATTTTATCCGGACATCAGTATCCCTATTTAACCATTCAACAATCAAATCCAACTCTTTCATGGATGCCGGAAGTAAATCTGGTTTACTTTGAGCAAACATCAACGTTTTTAATTGCACACGATCAATTTTAACAATTGCTTGAGTATCTTCTTTTACTGGAGGAGGTGTTTTTTTATATTGAATGCTGGATATACCATTGCCAAGACTATCATTACGTTCAAATATTCCGTAGTCTGATAATGGAACTTTTCGTTTCGCTACGGGTGGAGCCGTATAATCTCTATTCATAATAGATGTCAGCTTTACAGGCGGCTTATAGTCTGCGGGCATTGTTTCTATATACACCAGCGATATATCATCTAGAGCCAGGTCATTTCCATTAATGTTTGTATTAAGATTTTCGATGGCAATTCTTACCGGCCCGCGATGTTCACCTGAATACCAAACCATTGAAGCTTTCAACCATTTAAACATATGGAAAAAATCCTTTTCAACCAGAAGTTCTTCTTTGCCAATAGTCACTCTGATTTCGGGGTCGTTACCCTTTACATCGGCAGTTTCAAAAACAAAATTCGTCTTAGGAGGAAGTAATTTATATACATTGCAGAAATAAACGGTAAATTCATAATTGGAATTAGGAATGACCTGAACAGTTGTAGACCATACTTTATCTCCTTTCATTCCGTCGGAATTAACAATCATAAACAAGCCACTACCATTGGGTGTATGATCTCCTCCGTCAGGATTTTTAAATTCCTTACTTACCGAAGTAGCATCATTGGTAACTGAATAATAACCGGGAAGCACTTTTTGAGACGAATATATATAGGAGCTGGAAAAACCTGTATTCCCCTCCTCAAATTCTCCATTCTCGATTAAATTAACACCTGCCTTTCCTACTGATTGAGCATTAATAGTAGAAACAAGACTAAGAAATACGATACAAGGAATCCAAAACTTCATTTATCCTGATTAATCTTTCCCGTTGAATAACGCCTATCAGAGTGTTTTAATATATTTTAGAATTGATTAAATATCCCAAACTGGTTTCCGATTGTTACGCAGATGTTTGTGCATATTCATTAAAAAAACCATTCCCATATATATTATTATAGGTGACCCAAAAGTTAAAAAGGATAAATAGATAAAAAACAGTCGAATGCTTGTTGAGGCAATTCCAAATCTTTCACCCCAGTATGCGCACACACCATAAGCTTGTTTTTCAAAAAATGAACTTATTCTTTTCATTTTACCCCCTTAAATATCTGATTTATATCAATAAATATAAGAAATATTCATTAATAATAATAAAAAACTTGTTTTTAGGTTGTTTTAGAGAAATCATAAGCCTATTTTCGCAGATAGAGGAAAACAAACTTTTTCTACCATTATGATAATAAATAGAAAGAACGCGACTGTAGTATTAATGACTGCTGGCCTATTAGCATTTAACTCATGCTCTCTGAAGCAAATGGTTAAAATGGCAAAAGACCAAGAATTAACTGTGACTCCCTCACCTTTGGAAGTCCACGGAGATAGTGTAGCATTTGATATATCTGCCACTTTACCTGTAAAAATGCTTAAAAAGAATAAAATTTATTCTGTAAACAGCTTTTACAAAAATGGTGAAGAAAAAATCGAATTAGGTGCATTTGATTTCGTTTCAACAGAGTTTCCAACAGCAAAAACAACCCAACCTAAATTAAAAAAGCATCTTGCTTTTGCCTATAAACCAGAAATTGGTAATGGGGACTTGGTTGCAGTCGGAACTGCTTCAAACTTAGACAAAACTAAATATAAATCAACCCCTGAATACACTATTGCCAAAGGGTTAATTACTACATCTCGCTTAGTTAAAGATTACTATTATATAGTGTACGCTGATCATGGATATGTTTATAAAGAAGAATTGATTTCTTCAGATGTGAGCTTTTTCTTTGAGCAGGGTAAATCTAAATTGAGAGAATCTGAAATGAAAGGTCAGAATGGTAAGTTCCTTGACGCATTCATTACAGCAAAACACGCAACACGTACTATTAGTATAGTAGGTCATCACTCTCCTGAAGGTTCTGAAACAGCTAACTCAAATCTTGCAAACGAACGTTCAAAAGTAATTGAAGCCTATTTGAAAGGAAGGATGAAATATTACAAACAAGATTCTCTTGTAAATACTATCCAGTTTGTTACTAAAGGCGATGTAATGGATTGGGAACCTCTTAAAGCTGCTCTTCAATCAGATAGTTCATTATCAGCCGATGAAAAAACTTCTGTTTTAAATATTATTAAAGGAAATGGAATAAAAGGAAGCGAAGATTTCTTAGGCAAACAAAAAGAGATCGAAAAATTGCCTTTTTATCATAAATTACTTTTAAACCACATTTATCCAACTCTTCGTACAGCTCAAACTGAAATCTGGACTGTAAAACCTAAGAAAACAAATGCTCAGATTTCATTACTTGCTGGCCAGATTGCAGCAGGTCAAGTTTCTGCTGATACATTAACAAGTGAAGAATTAGCATATGCTGCTACTTTAACACCAGTTTTATCTGAAAAAGCAGCGATATATAATGCTTTAATAAAAAAATCAGATAGTTGGGTTGCTTATAATAATTTAGGAGCTGTTTTGCTTCAACAAGCAGTAGTTGAAATTGATCAGAATAAAAAGACTGATTTGATCAACAAAGCAATTAATGCGTTAGAGAGTTCAATAAAAAAACAAGAAAGTGGAGAAGCGCATGTAAATCTTGCTTCTGGTTACCTATTGTCTAGTGTACGTTCTTCAGCACGTGATGAAGCAAACAAAGCAATAGCTTCAAATGCTTCAGATGCTGTTAAAAAAGGTGCTAATGGCATTCTAGGTGTTGTTGATATCAAGGATGGTAAATATGAATTGGCTTTACAGGATCTTTCTAAATCAAATGATTCTCTTCAAGTCGTATTCAATAGTGCTTTAGCAAGTTTGTTGAAAAAAGATTTCAATACAGCTAAAGCTGGATTTGAAAAATACAAAACAATCGCACCAAATGATGGCTTAGGTTATTATTTAGCTGCGGTTACTGCTGCGCGTCTTAAAGATGAAGCAACGTTAACAGCTAACCTGAAAAAGGCAAAATCTTTAAATAGTAAATTAGGAGAAAGAGCCGTTAGCGATGTAGAATTCCTAGATTATTGGAATTCAGACAACTTCAAAAATGCATTAAAATAATTACCGTTAGATAAAAAAACCTCTGCCAATCGCAGAGGTTTTTTTTTGTCTCTTCGGGTAATCTATCCGAAATCCCTATATTTATTATTAACCGGGATTTATCTTTGTATTTGCGGTCAATATATTTAATTTTGTTAGCTTGATAATTATTGAAATTACGATATGAGAGAAATACAATTCCGTGAAGCACTTCGTGAAGCACTAAACGAAGAAATGAGGAGAGATCCGAATGTATTATTAATGGGTGAAGAAGTTGCTGAATATAACGGAGCATATAAAGTAAGCCAGGGAATGCTGGATGAGTTTGGCCCTAAACGAGTAATTGATACACCTATTTCCGAATTAGGTTTTGCAGGAATTGGCGTTGGTGCTGCAATGAATGGACTACGTCCAATAGTTGAATTCATGACATTTAACTTTTCACTTGTTGCGATCGATCAGATTATCAACAGTGCTGCAAAAATCATGTCTATGTCAGGTGGACAGTATACTGCTCCGATTGTTTTCAGAGGACCAACAGGAAATGCGGGGCAATTAAGCTCTCAACATTCTCAAAACTTCGAAAACTGGTTTGCCAATACCGCAGGGTTAAAAGTAATTGTACCTTCAACGCCATATGATGCAAAAGGTCTTTTAAAATCAGCAATACGTGACAATGATCCTATCATTTTCATGGAATCTGAAGTTATGTATGGTGATAAAGGTGAAGTGCCTGAAGGAGAGTATTTATTACCTATTGGTGTAGCTGATGTTAAACGCTCTGGGACAGATGTTACTATTGTTTCTTTTGGTAAAATCATGAAAGTCGCTTTACAGGCTGCAGATGAATTAGCCAAAGAAGGAATTTCTGCAGAAGTTATTGATTTAAGAACCGTTCGTCCGATTGATTTCGAAGCAATTGTGACTTCTGTTAAAAAGACTAACAGACTGGTTATAGTAGAAGAAGCATGGCCTTTGGCAAGCATTTCTTCCGAAATATCTTATCATGTTCAACGTTATGCATTTGACCATCTTGATGCTCCTGTAATGCGTATTACAAGCCGTGATTTACCGTTACCATACGCTCCAACATTAATTCAGGAAATTCTTCCGAACGTTAAACGTACAGTTGATGCCGTAAAAGCTGTTTGTTATAAATAATTAATCTCTTTAGGGGAAATAAAAGCCACTTTGTTTAATTACAAAGTGGCTTTTATTTTTACATTTCATAATGTTACAAGTTGGTGTAGTTAACATTAATATTAAAAGATATCCATTTAAATTCTGTCAAATTTGATATCGAAGTATATTGACATATTTCCTATCTTTAGGATTCAGAATTCTAATATCTATTCTGAATCGATTTTTATTAGAAACTATTAATAATGGAAAAAATATCCGTCATAATTCCAATCTTTAACGAAGAGAGTAATATTACTGGACTCTATACGCGTTTAAAGACTGTTATTGATAAAATACAAATACCGTATGAGTTTATATTTATCAATGATGGCAGTAAGGATAATTCGATTCTTTTGATTAAACAAATTGCATCTATAGATTCAGGGGTTCAATATATTGACTTTAGTCGTAATTTTGGTCATCAGGTTGCTGTTTCTGCTGGTCTGGATAAATGCACAGGTACAAAAATTGTTATTATTGATGCCGACTTACAAGATCCTCCTGAATTAATTTCAGAAATGTATGCTGTCATGCAACAGGGCTTTGAAGTTGTTTATGCCAAACGCAGAAGCCGAAAAGGTGAAAGTATTTTAAAAAAATATACCGCACGTATATTTTATAGATTATTAGCTAGTATCACATCTGTTTCTATTCCTGTTGACACGGGTGATTTTAGAATCATGGATCGAAAAATAGTTGATGTATTAAAAAAAATGCCCGAACAACATAAATTTCTTCGTGGACAAATTTCCTGGATTGGCTTTAACCAAACATTTGTAGAGTACGACCGTGATGAAAGACAAGCTGGTGTAACAGGATATACATATAAAAAGATGTTCCGGTTTGCACTTGATGGCATTACTTCATTTTCAAACTTACCTTTAAAATTTGCTACTATATCTGGTTTTGTGGTTTCCGGCTTTGCGTTTGTAATTATGCTTTATGCTTTATATTCGAGATTTGTTTTAAAGGATTTTGTTCAAGGTTGGACATCTTTAATTCTTAGTATAATGTTTATTGGAGGAATTCAGCTAATTGCTATTGGTATAATAGGTGAATATATAAGCAGAATCAGTACTAACATTCGCCAAAGACCTTTATACGTAGTAAAAGAAACCAATATTACAGACCATAATAATTGACATGCTGAATAAAATCAAAGCAATATATTCTTCCAATTATATCCCTTTCATCTTAGCTTTAGCAATTAATTTTTTATTGCATCTTCCCTTTCTTACCATGCCTCCTGAGGGGGTTCATGTTTGGAGACAGTGTAATACATTAAGCATTGCCAGAAATTTTCACGAAGAAGGGATGAATATCCTTGAACCCAAAGTTGACAATCGATACAATAAATCAGGAGTTACAGGTGCTAACTTCCCTGCGTATGAGTGGGGATTAGCCGTTTCTTATAAATTTTTTGGAGAAAAATTCTGGGTTCACCGAGTTTATACAATGACGATTTTTTTCATAGGAATAAGCGGGTTTTTCTTATTATTATTAAACTTATTCAATAATTATGTAATTGCGAATTCAGGTGCTATCGCTTTGCTTTTTTTTCCTGATTTATTCTATTTCGAAATTCTTGCGCTTCCGGATATTTTATCGCTTAGCTGCACAATCTGGGGATTTTACTTTTTTATACGTTGGTTTAAAGCATACAAAAAACAGGAAAATACTTTCTTGTTATTTATAACCAGTGCATTATTACTTGCTTTGGCAGGTTTAGTAAAACTGTATTTTCTTTTAATTGGTTTTGCTATTGCCGGTATAATTTTACAAGAGTTCAGACTTCTTTTCTCTTTGAAAATGATTTTATACATAATTGGATTTGCAATTATATCTGTTGGGATTCCTATAGCATGGTACATATATGCTGTTGAACTTATCAAAAAATCTGGCCTTGCTGATTTTGGATTAGAAGTAAGAACAGAGACAGATATTGACCTTATTATAAAAACACTTGCACAAAACATTATCTCTGACCTTCCTGAACTCATCCTTAATTTTGCAAATACAATAATACTTCTATGCGGATGTTATTTCTTCTTCAAAAAGAAAGCATACAAAAAAAGATTCTTTATTCCAGCACTATGCTTATTTATAGCAATTATTATGTATCACTTCATGGAGATGAAGCAGATGCATTATCACAGTTATTATATGATGCCTTATTATCCATTTCTTGCATGCATTGTTGCATATGGTGCAAATCAACTATGGGTGAATAAGTGGGGGACCATTTTAATTTTATTAATAATATTAAATCCACTGATTGCTTCTATTCGAATTTTACCATCCAGATGGCTAAATGACAATAAAGCTATTCCAATGGAATTATATAATGAATCTACCAGAACTCAATTAATACAAGCTATACCCAATAATAACTTGTGTATTGTAGGAGAAGATCAATCAAAATGTATTGACTATTATTTTCTACATAAAAAAGGTTTTGGATTTACACATTGGCAAGAACTACTTAAAAAAAATCGAAATCAAATACGTATTGAAAGATATATAAACCAGGGTGCAGAATATATATATTTCTCAGATAAAGGACTTAACCCAGAAGACACTCCGTTAAAACATTATCTTGGAAAGCTGATTATAAAAGTAGGTGATATATACGTTTATCAATTAAAGAGATAACAAAAGCCGGATAAAATCCGGCTTTTGTTATTATTACATTTTATTAATCCATAAAGTCCAGTTAGGATCAAATTTATACCATATTCCATCTCCTCCCATCCATTTCCATTCCGGGACTTCAGACCAAGTTTTGCCACCATCCGCTGACCACCATAGTTTCTTATCCCCTATTTTCAACCATTTGCCATCTTTATCCTGCCACATTCCATCTTTTACTGCTTGCCAGGATTTTCCGTCCTTAGACGACCAAACATTAGCTTTTTCATCAAGTTTGTACCATGTTTTATTTTTACCCTCCCAGGCACCGTCACTGTCCTTTTCCCAGCCAGCAATTGTACGGCAACCATTTACTGAATTCGGTTGAATTGAATAAGCTGAATTAGCATAAAAAGATATACTTCCAGCCATAGCCATCATTAAAATTACTTTTTTCATAGAATATAAAGTGTTAGTGAAACAATGTTTACATATCTACGAAGCTGAAACTACTATTGGATTTATGGATAAATAAAAAACTATTAAAAAAGTATAATATAAGAAAACTCACAATCTATTATAAAAACAAAATCCTGTGTTAGAAACACAGGATTTTGTTTTTATAATGAGAATTATCGTTTCATCATGCTTTTCATGTTAGGGGGTATTCCCTTTCCTTGCATTTTATTCATGCTTTTCATCATTTTACGCATATCTTCAAATTGTTTCAAAAGGTTATTAACCTGCTGAATACTGGTTCCTGATCCTTTAGCAATACGATTTCTTCTATTGCCACTGAGGATATCCGGGTTCTCTCTCTCTGCTTTTGTCATTGAAAAAATGATGGCCTCAATAGGTTTAAAAGCATCATCATCAATAGGCATATCTTTCATCATCTTGCCCATTCCAGGTATCATACCAACCAGATCTTTGATACTTCCCATTTTCTTAATTTGCTGAATCTGACTTAAGAAATCCTCAAAGTTAAATTGGTTTTTTCTAAGTTTTTGATTCAGCTTTTTAGTTTCCTCTTCATCAAATACTTGCTGAGCACGTTCCACAAGAGAAACAACATCACCCATTCCAAGTATCCTGCTGGCCATTCTTTCGGGATAGAATACATCTAATGCATCCATTTTCTCACCCGTACTAATAAATTTTATTGGTTTTTCTACAATTGCACGGATTGAAATAGCAGCACCACCTCTGGTATCACCATCGAGTTTTGTTAAAACAACTCCATCAAAATTTATACGATCATTAAACGCTTTAGCTGTATTTACTGCATCTTGTCCAGTCATCGAATCCACAACAAAAAGTGTTTCCGATGGCTTAACAATTCTCTTAATTTCGGCAATTTCATTCATCATATCCTCGTCGATCGCTAGACGACCAGCCGTATCTATGATGACAATTTTTTTATGATTCTTTTTAGCATACTCAATAGCATTTTGTGCTATTTGTACCGGCTTTTTATTATCTGGTTCGCTATATACTTCAACGCCAACTTGTTCACCCAAAACCTTTAACTGATCAACCGCAGCAGGACGATACACATCACAAGCCACTAATAGGACTTCCCTTCCTTGTTTCTTAATATAAGCGGATAATTTACCTGAAAATGTGGTTTTACCTGAACCTTGTAAACCTGCAATTAAAATAACTCCCGGATCTCCTTTTAAATTTATATCCTGCTTTTCACCACCCATTAAAGCCGTTAGCTCCTCATGAGTAATTTTAACCAGTAATTGACCTGGAGAAACAGAAATCAGAACTTCTCTTCCAAGTGCCTTTTCTTTTATATCGTCAGTAACAGATTTTGCTACTTTATAGTTAACATCCGCATCAATAAGTGCTTTTCGTATTTCCTTTGCTGTGGTAGCAACGTTGATCTCTGTAATCCTACCCTGCCCCTTTAGGGTTTTAAAGGCTTTATCAAGCTTTTGACTTAAATTATCAAACATAATGGTATGTAAAATGGATACTAAAATACAAAAAAAACGCCATATGATCAGAAATATTCGTTATAGTTCATCTGATTCTAAAAATCATTCTTAACTAAGTCATCGCAAACACATTCGGAAATTTAATGAGTTGGTTTAAGGCAATTTTATGAGGATAATAGAATTTAATGCGAAAAAATTGCCGATCTATAAACTTGATTATATTTTTCGGATATTATTTCTTCGGAGTAACACTTTACCGCCTTTTCTCTTGAATGAATACATAGAGATTGATAATCTGATTCGAACAAAGTCCAATAAATACCACGTGCTAGGTCGTCCGAAGATTTATACTCAGCAATATATCCTATTCTTTTATGTTCAATCATTTCCGGAATACCCCCGGTATTAAATCCAACGACAGGTGTTCCGCACGCCAATGATTCCATAACGGTGTTTGGAAGATTATCCTCAATGGAAGGTATTACGAATATATGTGCCGCAGCATAAGCTTTTGCTATTGTAGTAATTTCTGATAAACGTCCCAAACAATTTACCTTGAAAGGTATAGATTCAAAATCTTTCATTTCAACCTGTCCTAAAATTATCAGCTCCAACTCATTTTGGATTTCAGGGTGAGTTAATGCTAATTGTTCCAAAGCCTTTCTAAAAAAAATAAAACCCTTACGCTCATCCGTTACCTTCATTGCAGCAAACAAAATGTATATTTTATCTGATGAAAGATTAAAATACTTCTGAGCCAGATCTTTCCTGGTACTTTCAAATATCTTGATATCAATTGGATTCGGGATTGAAAAAATTTGCTTACTTTTCAATAGACTACTTTTTTGAGCAACAGATGCAAGCCATTGACTGCATGCAACAAAAGTAATATTCGAATTTTGAAGCATTTGTTGCTTTCTTTTCCAGCATTTATGAGACAGATCATTATCTGATGAATTATTTAAATAAAAGGTGCAATTACCGCACTGTCTTTCATAATTATTACACTCTTTACTATAGTGACAGCCTCCTGTAAAAAACCACATATCATGCATAGTAATAATAATCGGCTTTCTTGTTAAAATAATTTTTTCAAGTGATGAGATGGATAAAAAACCAAAATTAATCCAATGAATATGTATAATATCTGCTTCATTAACGTATTGATTTCTACTAATGTCAATTCCTATTGTTGCTTGAGAAAAAAGGAAACGCACGGCACTATTTTTTTCATAAAAGAAAAATTGAAAACGATCAATCGCAAAACGGAAAAAGGAAATTTTTCTCTGTATCCAATTTGACGAAATTTCAGTTACGTTTTTTTCATTGCTCTTCTTTTTCTGTACAAGCATAATTGATTGCTGTCCGCTTTTCAATAAAGCCTTATGCAAACGCATGCCAGCAATAGCAGCTCCTCCCAGAGTATCAAATGTACTTAGAATCAATATGCGCATGTATTTGCAAAATTAAATTATTGACAAACTTTTGGAATGAACTTTATCTAAGGCACATATACCAATAGGTTCGGGGATCATTTTTTTATTTGGGAAATTAAATATTATTGTTTCAATAGTTTTTGTATCCAAAGATATTTAACTGTAAATCCATAAAATCATTGTTCTTATAATAATGATTTATTAATGGTGATTTACGATTCTGAATTGAATTTATATAATATCTAAAACCGTTTTGTGATAAAACTTCCAATATTTCATTAAGTTTTTGATTTTGATTTGGGAAAGAATGATATTCTATAAAAATATTTTTTACGTGGTTTAATGAATTCTTACAGTCAATTAAAACCTCATTTTCAGCGCCTTCGATATCCATTTTTAATATATCAACACGTTCCATTTGATCCAGAATATCCTTTAATCGTATAGAAGGAACAATTACTTTATCGCCTATACCAAAAATTGATGATCCATCAGACCCCTCAGAGGCAAAAGAAACTCCATTATCATTGATCCATACTGCTTTATTAATTATTTCAACGTTGGCAATTTTATTAAATTCTATATTAGATTTTAAAATATCTGCAATCACCAAGTCTGCCTCAAAAGCTATTATTTTTGAAGTCGGGTATAATTTTTTAAAATACACACAACTTGTACCAATATTAGCTCCACAATCAAGAATAATTGGATCTTTTTCTTCTGAAGTAAATTTGTAAAATTCTTCAACAAAAATCTCGTGAAATTGAAAAAGAAAAGACATACAATCAGGTACAATAAATTTATAATTTAGAAATGAGATATTTCTTTGACTATATCTAGAAATATTACCGTACTTGAACATTAATTTCAACAAATGTCGTCCATTTGCTGTTTTCAATATAGAGTATGTCCCTTTAAACAAATATTTAAGCGCAAACATGTTTTAAATTTTATTCGTAATTATTGATTTCATAACAAAACTTAAATTATTATAACATCCTGTTGTACTTATTCAAAATGTCTTGAAATTGTACAATTTGCTAAAATATTTTTTCATTCTTTAAATTTCATCTAATTAAAGACAAATCTAAAATACACCAATTTACTAAAGCTTTTAAGAAAATGAAATACAATATTATCAATTGATAATCAATGTAATAACTTATATTTTGAAATTAAATTCCGGCTACCTTTATACCAACCATTTTTGTATACATGAAGTAAATTATGCATAAAATATTAATTTAAAGTAAACCTAAGTAGATATAACAACAGATTTTAAAAGTACAAAAAAAATTACTCTTGTAGAAATATCAATCCCTCAGTACAGTTTTTAATAATCAACAATATTCATATCATCAAAAGAACATAACCAAAATCTTCATAGTCAATTAACAATTTGCTTTTATTAAAAAGATCCTTTTACTCAATTCTAATATGTAAAGAAAGTATAGTAACTTGCTTTTTCAAATAAGGAGAACACTTACTTAAACGATGTAAGTAATATTTGAAAAGCTTAGGACTTAGATCTATTAAAATGAAAATTACCCTGATTGCTGGCGCTAGACCAAACTTCATGAAAATTGCACCTATCATTCATGCAATTGAAAAAATTTCAACTACTAAAGATATCCATTATAGACTTGTGCATACGGGTCAGCATTATGATGAAAAAATGAGTAAGGTATTTTTTGAAGATTTGGACATAAAAACACCACAAGTGAATTTAGAAGTTGGGTCAGGAAGTCATGCTGTGCAGACAGCTCAGATCATGATTAAGTTTGAAGAAGAATTATTGTCAAATCCTACAGATGTTGTTTTAGTTGTGGGTGATGTTAATTCTACTTTAGCTTGTAGTATTGTAGCAAAAAAAATGAATACCCCTCTTGTGCATGTAGAAGCGGGAATCAGATCATTTGATCTAACAATGCCTGAAGAAATAAATAGAATGGTGACTGATGCATTAAGTGATCACTTTTTTACTACTTCAGAGTATGCAAACACGAATCTCAAAAATTCAGGCATAACTAATGACAGAATTCATTTTGTTGGAAATGTAATGATCGATACATTATTAGAAAACAAACATCGCTTTACTGCGAATAAACATTGGCATGATTTAAAACTTACTTTTCAATCATATTGGTTATTAACATTGCATAGACCCTCAAATGTAGATAATGCTATAAAACTTGAAAGTATTTTAACACTTATTACACAACATGCTGGGGATTTACCAATAATCTTTCCTGCTCATCCAAGAACATTACAAATATTAAAAGCTCTTCCGGAGAAAATCGTTAGTAGACTTACTTTACTTGAACCAATGCGTTACCTGGAATTTATGTTTTTTGTTCAACATGCAAAAGCTGTAATAACTGATTCAGGTGGAATACAAGAAGAAACTACGGTACTTTCAATTCCATGTATGACTATCAGAGAAAATACAGAACGTCCTGAAACTGTTGATATTGGAAGTAATGTCTTAGTCGATGATATTACTCAATTATCTGCTTATATGCATCAAGTCCTTAACGGCACTTGGAAAAAAAGTGGTATTCCAGAAATGTGGGATGGTAATTCCTCTGAAAGAATAATTGTAAAACTTATCGATATATACGCATAATATGAAAATCGTATTTCTATTTGGAGGACTGCCCCATTACTATAATTTTATTTTAAATAAGCTAAATGATCAACCTAATACAAACATTACAGTATTTTACCCTAAAACAACTGTAGGTAGCCTAGGAAAAAATGTCTATCAGGATCATAACAATATCCGGTTTAAAACTGTTGCATTAGAAGAAGCAAAAGATATTTTTGGGAAAAGTTATTTTAAAAATTTAGTTAATGAATTAAAGAATGAAAAGCCCGATATCATTGTAACGGGCTGGCCTTATATTTTGAATATATATAGTAATCTTTTTACTTTCAGCTACATAAAAAAAAACAAAATAAAGGTTATTGAAAAATCGATCCCTTTTCAGATACCAAAACTCAAGAATGCTGTACATTTTTATAGCAACATTGATAAAATATTAAATGAAAATTTAGAACCTATTGCAGTTAAGAGTAATTGGTCAACAATAAAATACTGGCTGTTGACGCAGTTTAGGAAATTTCAATTTAAAGCCGTAGATGCTCATGTTTGCTATACAGAAGATGCTTTTGAAATTTACGAAAGCTATGGTGTAAAAAGGGAGAATATATTTATTATCTACAATTCACCTGATACTGAGATTTTATTGAAAGCAAACAAGCAGATTGAATCCGAAATACCCATACTTCCACATAACCCTCATCGCATGATACATGTTGGCCGGTTGGTAAAATGGAAAAAAGTACAATTATTAATTGAAGCATTACCTGCTATACTAAACGAAATACCTTACGCAGAGCTAATCATTGTTGGGACAGGCCCAGAAGAAAAATCATTACGAGATCTTGCTACACAGCTTAATTTAGACAAACATATAATGTTTATAGGAGGAGTATATGAACCAATCATGCTAGGTAAATATTTAAAAGCATCCTCATTGTATGTATTAGCTGGTACTGGAGGTTTGTCGATTAATGATGCAATGTGTTTTGGTAAACCTGTTATCTGTTCTGAATGTGATGGTACAGAGAAGAAATTGGTACGTAATGGTTATAATGGTTACATTTTTGAGACGGATAATAGAGCAGATTTAACAAAAAAAATAATAACTATTCTAAGCAACCCTGCTTTAGTTAATAACATGAGTCATAATTCATTGGAAATTATCCAAAACGAAGTAAACGAGAAAATTGTCATCGATGGATACATGAGAGCATTTCAGCATGTCTGTAATAAGCTTTTTTCGGATAATTAGTAGCCCATTTCATTTTCCTGTTCTTATATGTAAACCTATATATTAAGTTTTATATTATACCTTTTCAGAATTCTGTCAATTAAACCATTTAAATCAGTAGATATTTTAAACTTTCTTATCATAAAAAAATATATCGTAGAAATAACAACACACTTAATCACAATATAAAAAACAGACTCTAAAATAGAATGTTGATTAGGCTTTATAAAATAGTTACCTGTTAACATAATTACTAAGAAACAAATGAGATATATCATTTCCAAAGATAATGGATGTATACTCATACGCCACCAAACATAATAAGATCTTAACGTGTTAAATAATACGATTGTGATAGCAAAAGCTATTGCAGCACCTACTTCTTTATAAATCGGAATAAGAATGACATTTGTTGTAATTGTTAGTATTGCCAGTGCAATCGTAGAAAAGAGATTAAATCTAAAATATTTCGAAAAGATAATAATTTCTCCATTTATACTTGTTGCCATATCGGCCAGTTTAGCAAAACCTACAAATAATATGACATATTTCCCCGCAATATAATTCTTTGAATGAGGTATAAGATTAAATATATCATCTACATTTAGCCATATGGCTATAAAAATGAGTATACCTGCAAGAAGCTGATTCAATGCTGTTTTTTTATACAAACTATTAATCATTTCGAAATTTTCTTCTTTAAAAGCATTTGATAAAATAGGAATTGAGGCTTGTGAAATGCTTCTTTTAGGTATTTCTACTATCGTACCAATAAAATAAGCAATACTATATATTGCGACTTGTTCTAATCCGTTCATTAGACCAAGCATTACACTATCCAATTTGTAAACAATTATTCCTCCTGCAGTGCCTGAAATTGCAAAAAAAAGATATATTCCCATTTCCTTCAATAAAGGTTTATTTAGATGCTTAAGCTTGGGTCTTAAATCCAGTATATCCAATTTATATAAATAAATAAACAGAATAACGGGGGATAATCCATACATAACTGTTAGAGATAAAATAGAATCATTTAGAGATAATATTCTCTGTGAATATAAAATTACAATTAGTGTCAATACAAGCCTGATTAAAACTTCTCTTATAAATGTTGGAAATACTACTTTTGAATATGCTCTAAGATACGCCTCAAGTATATAGGTATACATCATAAAAGCTACTAATGGTAGTATGTAAATAAAAAAATCCGAAACCAAAGGGGATTTTACATTAAATACAGATTTCCAAGTTTCCTGACCAAGAATAAACATCACAAAAAATATGATGAAACAAACGAAAGGATAAAACAAAACTAAAAACAAAAAACCATTAGTATTTTTTTTTTCTTCCTGAAAATAAAAAAAAAACTTATCGATTATACTAGTAGCTCCCATTTGAACAAAAAGAGCAATAAGTAGAGGTAAATCCTGAAGTACTCGTAACAACCCAATAGTCTCGGGTTCAAGAAACATTGGATACAACCAAAGAACATTAAATGTGCCTATAACGATCCCAATATAACTTACAATTGTACTTTTTATGCCTTGCTTAATTACAATACCCATTCCTCATTTTTATACAAAAGTAGTCTATTTTGCAATTATTTAATTAAAATGATACATTTACCGATGGATTTTAGTAAAAAAGAACATTTTAAATATTATTTATCAAAACTAACCAGATAGGGAATTAATGAAAAGACTAGAAATAGATTATACTCTAGGTTCAATGGATGTTTTAGTGTCTTTGGCTCGTTATAATTTTGTTAATAAAACAATTAATGATCGAAACCTTAAAGTGTTGGATTTTGGGTGTGGATCCGGCTATGGAACTAAAGTATTAAAAGAGAAATTCTACGAAGTAGATTCTTATGATGAATATCCTGATAATTATCGTCCAAAAGATATCACTGTTGAACAAAATTTATCAAAATTAAAAACAGACTATTACGATATTATAACATGTTTTGAAGTGATAGAGCATATGGGCGAAATCGATCAAAACAAATTAATGGATAACTTGAAATCATTGCTAAATAAAAATGGTATTTTATATATATCGACAGTTCGGAAAATAACTCCCCCGCCAACCAAAAACCGAGAGCTTTACCATACACGTGAATTGAGTTTCCAGGAATTATATGATTTTTGTCACTCAAGATTTACAAATGTACTAACGTTTGGACAAATAGATCAAACAATAAGTACATTTAATATTGATAATCAATATCATTTTGTATTTGCATGTTTTAATAAGCGATAAAAATATAAAATGATAAAAGATAAGCTGGAAGAATTTATAGAGCTCGCAAAAAACTTATCCGTACTAGTTGTTGGAGAAACTATAATTGACGAATTTATTGATGTTTCGTACGAAGGACAATCTATGAAGTCAATATGTTCTGTATTAAAACTGGAGGGCGGGCATTTAATTCAACAAGGTGGCTCTTCAGCAATAGCAAATCACTTAAAAGATTTTGTCAAATCAATAACTGTTATTACAAATACAGCAAATGAAATTGTAAAAACAAGGTACATTGATATTCATGATAAAAAAAAACATATTGAAATTAATAAATTTGATAAATTCAATACACATCCGTTTAATATAAATACCGCTGATTATGATATTGTTATTGTAGCTGATTTTGGACATGGCTTTTGTGACAATCTTATTATTAATGATGGATTTCATCTTATGTGCCAGACGAATTCCAATAACTTTGGATTTAACAGAATATCAAAGTGGAAAAAATACACTAAGCATAGTACATGTATAGACCTCAGAGAAGCAAGTCTTCAGATAAATAAACGAATAAGCAATCCTACACAGGAGAATATTCTGGAGATATATAATTATGAAATTAATACCCAGGATCTTTTTGTTACTTCCGGGAAATCTGGGGCCTTTTACACTAATGGATTGAACGTAATTAATAGACAATCATTTAAAAGTGAGGTTGTAGACACCATAGGGGCTGGAGATACTTTTTTTGCATTTTCTTGCATTAGTTCTCATTTCAGAAACAAGATTGATGACCTCCTAATAATTCCTTCTTTGGCTGCAAGCTTGTCAACAACATGGCTTTGCAATGAACGGTCGGTAACTAAAAATAGTTTAATAGAGTATGCAAATAGATTTATATAAAAAAACGTTTGGTGATTACTTTAATTCTGAGGATTTCAATAATCAGATTCAACATGCTACCAAACTTGTAAATGATTCTAATAATATTTTCTTTATCGGAAATGGCGGGTCAAATTCAATTTGTTCCCATATGTATCAGGATTATGGAAAAATCGGGAGAAAAAAAACATATTGTTTTTCAGACCCATCGTTAATTACATGTTATTCGAATGACTATGGATATGATAAAGCTATTGAAGAATGGCTAAAGATATATTTTTCAGAAGGAGATATACTGATATCTATAAGTAGCTCAGGAAAGTCTTCCAATATATTAAATGCATCAAAGTTTGTTAAAACAAAGCAAGGTAATTTAATTACTTTAAGTGGTTTTGATTCCGAAAACCCTCTCCGTAAAATGGGTAATGTGAATTTTCATATTCCAATTGCTCACTATGGTATTGTTGAATGCTATCACCAGGTAATTCTACATATGATTTTAGATATGTTATATGCAAATAAATAAAGTACTTATAACTGGTGTTGCTGGGTTTATAGGATCAAATCTACTCGATTATCTCATTGAAGCAACAAATTGGCATATAACAGGTATTGACAACTACAGTACAGGAAATGCAGAGAATATAAAAAATCATTTGCAAAAAAATAATCGTTTTGTCTTCATAAATGACAATCTTTTAAACATTAAATCCATTAAAGAATTCGATTGTATTTTTCACTTAGCAGCATTACCCAGAATACAACCAAGTTTTGAATATGTTATTGATCATATTAAAGAAAATCTAATACTGCCAATACATTTAGTGGAACTTATGATTAAAGAAAATCATTATCCACGTTTCGTATATAGTAGTTCAAGCGCTATTTACGGCACTCCCAAAAACATTCCTACAAATGAATCTGAACCTATTGACTGCCTTAGTCCGTATGCCTTTCAAAAATATGAAGTAGAAAAATATTTAGAACTTCTAGAGATAAAATATCCTCTTTTAGACTATGTCAATCTCAGATATTTTAATCCTTATGGTCCACGGAGTTTTAACCCTAAAAATAAGTTCAATGCATATAGCAGTGTTGTTGGTATTTTCATGAATAAAAAAGAAAATAATGAATCATTGCTAGTAACAGGAGACGGAACACAGAGAAGGGATTTTATACATGTACATGACCTAGCACAAGCAAACTATAAAGCAGCTATTTATCAAGGAAAATTAAACACAGCCTTTAATATAGGATACGGATCTACATTAAGTGTGTTGGAACTGGCAAAAATGATCTCACCAAAATTTGAATTTATTCCTAAAAGAGAAGGTGAATCAGACATTACTTTTGCCGATATTAGTAAAGCAAAAAAAATACTAGATTGGGAACCCGAATTTACCCTGGAAAATTATATTAAAACTTCAATATGAAAATAGGATTTGCATGTGGAGTTTATGATTTATTTCATGCGGGACATACTCGAATGCTTAAAGAGTGTAAAGACCATTGTGACTATTTAATCGTAGGTTTAAATAGTGCGATAAATCTTCCTTCTGGTAAGAATCTTCCTATTTATAGTTTAGATGAAAGAGTGGAAATTTTAACTTCATGCAAATATGTTGATGAAGTTAAAGTTTACAATTCTGAAGAAGAATTATATAGTTTAATTAAAGAGTTAAAAATAGATATACGCTTTTTAGGTCAAGATTATTACGATAGGTCAATAACAGGCAGTGATCTTAACGTTGAGATTTATTATATAAATCGTGACCACGGATATTCAACTAGTCGAGTCATTCAACAAGTTTTGGCTAAACATTGCTCTAAATAATTAAGCCTGAAATCTCTTATAAAAATTTAATAGTTTATTAATATTGTTTTGTAAAGATAATCGTTGTCTTCCTTTGATTAAATCGGAGGTATATTCTTGATTATTATCAATATGTATTAGTTCTGATAATTTTTCAATATCTGAATAACTTATTGAAATACCACACTTATAGCGTTCTATCAACCAACTTAGATAAGTGAGGTCTTTTGCTATTAAAACTGGAATTCCAGCTTCAATATAATTAAAGACTTTAAGAGATGTTGCATATATAAATTTGTCATCTGAAAAACGACTATTATCATTTCTGAAGAATGGCAAAACTCCGAAATGGTACTGCGAAAGTTCCAGCGATAATTTACTTTGAGCAACTGGTTCATGAAAATGAAAATATCTGTTCAAGTCTGCAATTTCCTGATATTCTTTGTAGATTGATTTATCAATTACCGGACTTGGGTATATATGTAGATGAATTTTTTGTTTTGAAAGCTTTTCTATCAGATTATGAAAAACTACATTTCCTGTTTCCGCTATATCGGATTTAATACTTGCCACACCACCAACATAGACAATATGAATTTCCGTATCCGAAATCTTTTTTGGAGTGGTAATAAAATTATCATCATCGCAAAAAATTGGAAAAAATAATGTCTTTGGTCTATTTTTTATATTTCCTCTTTTATATGCACTTAAAGGCTCGAGACTATGTGCAATTAGTCCATCAACTTCTGAAAAACACTTTTTTTCATAATGAATTTCGTCCTGCTGCCATTTATATTTTGGAGTAGTTTCAAAATAAGAAGTTAAGACATCTTGAACATCCAACAACACCGGTACCTTTGAATATCTCTTGAAATAATATATATCCCTAGATTTAGGTGCATATCCATGTATAAATAACAAATTATTAATACCCTTTATTATTCTTAAAGCATGCCAGTAATTTCTATATAAAAAAACGTTATCAAAGGAAGGATCCGTTAATTTTTCATTGTAACCTTCGTTATGACAAAGAACAATTGTATAATAATCACTATTTTTTTTTACCCGTTTAGCTATTCTGGAAATTCTCCCAGGTAATTGTGTACCTGCATAAACTATTACTTTCTTATTTGTTCGGGAATCAAAAATAAAATAAATCCCAAGTACAAATAATATATAGTCGTAGTAACTAACTATAGTCGTTTTTATTTTTTTTTTAATTATTAGAATAATGCTACTACTAGCCATACATTATAAATACTTTAATAACTTTTCAATGGCTAATTTTTTATTGCTTTAATTATATACACACATGCGTCTTTATCTCTATTTTCTTTGCTTTCTATTTTATCAAATAAAATAATGAATGCCTGAGTAAATACAGGTAAAGCAAGTTTTAAGAATTTTGGCAATTTGAAATATAATCCATCCTGAAACAATTGCAAACCATAAGCTATTCGGCCTAGTAAACCCGTGAACGAAATGATCGAAAAACCAGCTTCCTCAACAATTCTTCTCAAACCCATCGATGTCCATCTCCAATAATCTGTTGGATCTGGATGAAAGATCCAATATCCATGTGTTGAAATAATCAAATGTCCACCAGGTTTTAATATTCTAAAAGCTTCATTCAAATATAATTCCGGATCATGCACGTGTTCAAGCACTTGAGTGGAGATAACAACATCAACACTTTGATCTGGCATTTCTATTTTTCCTTGTTCATTTATTTTAATATCTGCATTCTTATTTTCAGGTAAATCAATTTTAAGATACTTAGCATTTTGACTCTTAAAAAGAGATTCATAAGGAGAATTTCCGCATCCAAAATCAGCAATTACATTTTCTTTATTAGGATCTAGTTTAATACTTTTTGCAATATCTTGCATACTTGTACTCAAAATTTTCAACAGATAATAACTTCTATTCCAATATTTAGGATACAATCTTTCAAAAGCTGATTCTCTCATACTTACATTCTTATTAATAACTTCATAAAAGTAGGTAATAATTATTTAAAACCTAAAACACAAAATGAATAAATAGATCTAAATTTTGTAAATGAATAGAAGCATATCGGATCAAATTGCAAATAAATGAAGCCTAATATTAGAAAGACTATTGTATAATTTGAATCATGTAAATAAATCGATTATCTTCAAACAATATATTTGTAATTAGATTTTAGGCATATCTAAAATAAAATTGATTATCCCCAAAATTTAAAATGGAAACATCTGATAATATCAAACAATCATATTCGGAGCAATATAGTACTTCCATGATCGAATGGAGAACAATTGCAGCGAAATATAAGGCAATGAATATTGTTAAACTGTCGAAAAAAATCACATTTAACAATGTATTAGAGGTTGGGGCTGGAGAAGGTAGTATCTTATACTGGCTCTCCAAATGGAAGTTCTCCGAAAATTTGTATGCAATTGAAATATCTGAAAGTGGTATTGAAATATTAAAGGGCAAGCAGATTGATCATTTAAAGGAAGTATTATTATTTGATGGATATAAAATTCCATATCCGGATAATTATTTCGATTTAGTTATATGTTCACATGTTATGGAACATGTAGAACATGAACGAGTATTATTACGGGAAATAAAAAGGGTTTCAAAATATCAAATATTTGAAGTTCCAATTGATTTTTCATTTTATGTTGATAAAAAGACCAAACAGTTTTTGGCTTATGGACATATAAATATATATACCCCTGCGTTATTTCGATTTCTTTTACTTACTGAGAATTTCAATGTCATCCAGGATAAATGTCATTTGTATGAAAACGAAGTTTTGAATTATGTATATAATAAAAGTTGGAAAAAATTATTAGTCGTAAAAATGAAATATTTATTATTAAGATTATTCCCCTACTTATTGGGAATTAAACCTAGCTCTTATGTTGTTTTAACAATTAAAGATGAAAAACAAATCTCCATTTTTTAAATGAATAAATTAGTAATTCGACTATTGTCATTCTTTTTGTCTACGGGAAATCGCAGGAATCAAAACATAGCCTTAAATTGTTCCGAATTATATTTTAATTCCTGCGATTTATTATGAAAGGATCTTTTTTGATTTTTCTTTATATAACAACCATGCCAGTAAACCCAGTGTTATAGCACATACTACTGAAAATATTAATGAAATTTTTTCAGTAAAATGGTATAATGATGGTTCAAATTTAAAATTAATGGTATGCCTTCCAGCAGGTATTTTTAATCCTCTCAAAATATAATCAACTCTTAAATGGTCTACTTGCTTACCATCAATGTAAGCATTCCAGCCTTTGCCGCTATTATAATAAATCTCAGAAAAAACAGCAAACTGATCTGTTTTTGCCGAAGATGTATATGTTAATTCGGCGGGAGTATATTTTGTTAATTTGATTTCTGCCAAACTATCATAATTTGGTTTAAAATTATTTAATTTTTCAGCATATTTTTTCTCAATTATGGCAACTTCTTTTGGCCTGAATGTATCTAATTCCTTCATTTCAGCATCTGCACCAGTTACTACTTTTATTTCAGATACAAACCAAGCATTACCCAATGCACTTGGATTTCTTTGTGCAACTGGCTCCCCTGTTTGTGGATTCTGAACAATGAAGTACTTCGTATTTAACATATTCAATACATTCATATTATTTTTTGAAATCTGCCGATCAATTAAGTCCTGATACCGTCTCATTTTGGCAGCCGAATATCCTCCAATTGATTTATGATAATATGAAGTAGATGCATCATTAAATGTACTTAGAGTCAGATTCATCACTCTGTAATCCGGATCTGGATCCTTGAGAATTTCATCATCTGCTGAAGTTCGCTGCATGACCGAACCCAATTCCTTCTTACGTTTAAAATCTTTTTCATTTAAATATCGCTTGGATACTATCCATTCATCAGCAACAATTAATACAATTAATCCAATTAGTATGTATTCCTTCTTCGTATTTATAAGAATATATAGATACAAACAACCACTTGCCAAAACAACAAATAATAACGAACGAAATACATCTGAACGAAAGTTATCCTTTCGATCAGTAATTAAAGCATCGTATATATCTTCCCCAAATTGTTTATCTTGTGTACTACCTGACCATGATTCAATAAATGATTTTTTAAATTCATCTGCTTCATCCTGATTTGATTTATCAAAAGACATCATTCCCGGTCCAAGTAGCCATAATATCACTAGTATCCCACCGACTCCACTTACACTCCAAATAATATATTTCTTAAATATATGTTTTTCAAGCTGCAAGCCTTCATGAATCCCCCATACTGCAATCCAAACCAGAAACATTGCTACCAAAGCATGAATCATAGTTACTGCTCTGAATTTATTATAAAGAGGTAAATGATTAAACAGGAAATAATTCAAAATTTCAAAATTTTTCCCCCAAGCAAGCATTGTGAAAAATAGAGCAATTCCAAATAACCACCACTTCATTGAATTTTGGATTGTAAACATACCTAATACCACAAGTAAACAAATGACTGCACCCATATAAGCAGGACCACTCGTTCCAGGCTGATCCCCCCAATACAATGGCCATTGCTCAGCTAGTGCAAATTTCTTTGCATTCTCCTTACCATAACGATCATTTATTATTTTATAAATTTCAGAGTTTGGTGTCATTGCTGCACCTGATTTACCTCCTTTAAAATCCGGGATTAAATATGTAAATGTTTCACTAATACCATAGCTCCAGTTAAAAGCATAATCTCTATCTAAACCTGACGTTGAGATTGATTCTTTATTTTCAGGAGTCAATTCAACTGGACCTCTGGTTGTCTCTTTGGAATACTCATACATTGTTGTAAAACGAGTAAGCATCGAACATAATACCAACACGGATATTCCAGTCAAAATTAAACTCGCTTGAAAAAACTGTTTCAGTTTTTTGTTTAAAATACTTTGAATAAATGTAATCAATATATAAATAAACATTGAAATAGCGAGGTAATACGTTATCTGAATGTGATTAGAATATAATTCCAGTACAATAAATATCATAGCTAATAATGCCCCCTTTAAAAATTTCCCTTGATACAACAATACTACGCCTGCTGCAATAGGAACTGCATATGCTACCGCTAATACTTTTGATGCATGACCCGCTTCTAAACTTATCAAACTATATGATGAAAAACCAAACGCTAATGCACCTAATAATGATTGCAATGGACTATTGCCAAGCGCAGCCATAGCAATATAAAAACACGCCAATAATAAAAATATATAGTTAGCAGGATCAGGTATAAGATATGAAATTCTTGATGCAACATAACTTGTCCATGAATTCGGATAATATCCTCTTATAGTATAAGAAGGCATTCCACCAAACATACTGTTTGTCCACAAAGGAAACTCATTTGTTTTTCTATAATGTTGATCAATTTCATTCTGAGCAGCTGTTGACATAACTAAATCATGCTGTACCAATCTTTTTTTATCCAATATTGGTTTACAGTAAATAATTGATAAAAGTGCCATAACGATCATAAAAACGAAATGGTACACAATAATTTTATCAGAAAATACTTTTTTCATTATTTGTTAAATATTTATTTGTTCAATTAAATCAGAAATCTGTTCCTTTGATAAAAAAACAAGATTATTATCCGAACGCAAAGAAAATGTTGTGTCTATTTTTTGTGCATTAAAATGTTGAGACCAATATTCTTCATTTGTATTGGGAAGTAAAATAAAGTACTTTTCAAGCTCCCATGTATAACGTGCATCGCTTTCAGTAATCATATCCTCATGTAACTTTTCACCGATACGAATCCCAATGTATATTTTTTTACAATTTTCACATACGGCATCAGCAAGATCTTCAATTGTAAATGATGGACTTTTAGGGACAATTATTTCACCCCCAAAACCATTTTCACACGCAAACAATAATACATTAACAGCTTCGTCAAAAGTAATACAAAAGCGTGTCATTTTAGGATGAGTAATAGTAAGTGCCTTATTACTTTTCTTTTGTTCTATGAATAATGGAAGAACTGAACCTCTGGATCCTAAAATATTTCCAAACCTAACAACAGAAAATTTTGTTGTTCCGTCTTTGTTAGCATCGATAAATAACTTATCAGAAATTAATTTAGATGCGCCGTAAACACTTTCAGGCAATGCAGCTTTATCAGTAGATAATGCGATGACTTTACTAACACTTTGCTTCCAGGATGCCTCTATAAGATTTAGCGCTCCTAAGACATTCGTTTTTACGCATTCGCTTGGATTGTTTTCTGTAGCAGGTACATGCTTTAATGCAGCTGTATGAAAAACAATATTAACACCTTTTAATGCTCTCGATAAATTATCACTATCGCGAATATCACCCAAGATAAATTTAAGTTTACCTGCAAGAACAAATGAATTATAACGTTCATTCATCTCCGATTGCTTTAATTCATCTCTGGAGTAAATTATTACTTTTTTAACACCAAAATCAATAGTATTCAATAATCTGTTTATTAACCTTGAACCTAATGAACCTGTGCCACCTGTAACAAGTACTATTTTATCTTTTAAAGAATGCATTTTGCTTACAATATAATAAATTCGTATGAGGAAAAAATTAATATTTTTTATTAAAAAAACTCTTATAAATATACCTTATGATTATATATACATGCCCTAAAATAGTGTATACTAACCCATAATGTATAACGTAAATCCGCCAACGCTCTTTCCACCCTGTTTTTTGATTTTGTGCAGAAAAACCACCGACTAAATAATTTGAAAGAATTGTTTTACAATTAAATACAGTTTTTGCCTTTTCCAGGCAATTAATAACCCAATCTATATCGGCACTAAATTTATACTCGAGATTATATAAAGGGGCTATTTCCTTCTTTACAATAAATGATTGATGGCACACAACCATTCCCTTTATCATGGAGTATTTTGTAAGTCTTTCTGGTAATACCCTAGTCGTTTGCTCTGATCGAATCCCTATGGGCTCCCAACGTTCATTTACAAGCATCGTTTCTCCATAAAAAATGTCTGGATCATTTTTAACTGAAACCAAGTTTAAAATAGCATCCGATGAGTAAATAGAATCACCGGAATTCATAAACCAGATATATTTACCCCTGGATCTCTGGATTCCTTTATTCATCGCATCATACAATCCTTTATCCTTCTCAGAAATAAACGTAAGTGATGAAAAGCTGAGGTTTTCCAACCATTCCTTTGTTCCGTCTGTAGAACCACCATCAATTACAAGCCATTCAAAATCGATACTTGATTGGTTTTTAATAGATTGAAAAGTATGCTGAATACCTTTTACATTATTAAATACAACTGTAACTATTGATAAAAACGGAATCTCTCTACTCATTTATTCTATACAATATCTTTAGAATATCTACCTTTCTACTGAAATTAATTCAATATTTAAAAGCTGAATATCTAAATTTAAGGCTAAATTCACTAAAAGAGCTTAGATTTCATTTCTATTGTATGTTTTTTTTTAGTAAAATTGGAGACTGGACATTTAATTGTTCTATTTAGTTATTAATATCCAGTAATGAATTTGAATAAGTTTTGATAAACGAGTCATAATGAAAAGAATAGCGGTATTTACATCAGGAGGCGATGCTCCTGGAATGAATGCATGTATCCGCGCAGCGGTTCGTGCAGGTCATTATCACGATTTGGAAGTTTTCGGTATTGTGCGAGGGTATGATGGGATGATAAATGGGAATTTCATCGAAATGGATAACCGTTCTGTTAGTAATATCATTCAAAAAGGTGGTACTATGTTAAAGTCCGCCAGAAGTGACGAGTTTCGTACACCCGAAGGGCGAAAAAAAGCTTATGATAATATAAAGAATTTTGGGATTGATGGTCTTGTAGCTATTGGTGGAAATGGGACCTTCACTGGTGCCGAATTATTTTACAAAGAATATCAAATACCTACTGTTGGTGCTCCGGGAACCATTGATAACGATTTATATGGATCAGATTTCACAATCGGATATGATACGGCTGTTAATACTTGCTTAGCTGCCATTGATAAGATTCGTGACACTGCTGATGCTCACGAAAGAGTCTTCTTTATTGAAGTAATGGGCAGAGATACTGGTTATATTGCTGTTCGTTCTGCGATATCTGGAGGAGCTGAAATGGCAATCATACCGGAAGATGTTTATAACACGAAAGAAATTATAGATCGTCTGCAAAACGGTACAAGTGAAGCAAAAGCTTCTCATATTATTGTTGTTGCTGAAGGTGATCAGGTTGGCCGTGCAGCTACAATTGCTCAGGAAATTAAAAAAGCATTGCCTCTTTTGGATTATAAAGTTACTATCCTTGGACACGTGCAACGTGGCGGTGCTCCTACAGCTGCAGATCGTGTGCTGGCAAGTAGATTAGGTCTGGCTGCTGTAGACGGTTTGTTAGAAGGCAGAGCCAATGTAATGGCAGGTATTATTGATCATAAAGTCGTTTATACTCCATTCATTGAAACGATAACCAAAAGAAAACCAATTAGTGAAGATCTTTCAAGTCTGATTGAAAAGCTAAACGGAAGAAAATACAATTCTTAATTATTTCAGTTTCTTATTTATATAAGAAACAATGTCATTGACCTGATTTGGTTGGAACCAGTTAATCTCGGGATCTTTTCCAAACCAGGTCATTTGTCTTTTTGCATATCTACGACTGTTTCTTTTCAGAAGGCGAACCATTTCTTCCCGATCATATTCACCATCCAAATGACCAAAAACCTCTGTATATCCAACTGTCTGGAGTGCATTTACATGTCTGAATTGAATATTTTCCTGTGCTTCATTTTCTAATCCGGCAGCTAACATTGAATCCATACGTTTATCAATACGTTCATTTAATAAACTGCGCTCCATAGTCAATCCGATTTTTATTGTTTGAAAGGGACGTTCCTTTCTGGAACCTTTTCTTAAATCAGATATCGGTATTCCTGTTTGCCTGTATACTTCAAGAGCCCTTAATACTCGAACCGGATTTTTTAAATCTATACTCCTGTATGTAAGCGCATCAACTATTTTTAATTCTTCAACCATAGCATCCAATCCTTTAACTGCAAATTCATTCTGCAATAATTTTCGAAGATCAGAATCAGTTTCCGGAAAAGTATCCATACCCTCTAATAATGCTTTAATATATAAACCCGTTCCTCCACATACGATAATAACATCGTGTTTTTTAAACAACTCTTTGACTAATGCCAAACCTTGACGTTCAAAAATACCGGCATTAAATGGCTCAGTAATTGACAATGAGTCTATAAAATAATGAATTATTCCTTGCCTTTCTTCCTTGCTAGGCTTGGCCGTACCAATACTTAATTCTTTATAAATCTGTCTGGAATCAGCAGAAATAACACACGTATCATACTCTCTGGCTAATAAAACAGCCAAGGCTGTCTTCCCTACTGCCGTTGGGCCAACTACTGTAATAATATATTTATTTTCTAAAGACATCTCAAATCAGGCTTGCTATTCGTTATATTTAGTGAAGATAAATGATTTCGTTATTTTTAAGAATAAAACAAGAAGAATGTTAGAAGTAATCATTGTAGCAGGTGCAAGACCCAACTTTGTAAAGATAGCGCCTTTGATTCACAGAATATTAAAAGAAGATAAAATCAACTATACACTTGTTCATACAGGTCAACATTATGACACATTGATGAATGATGTTTTTTTTGAAGACCTTGCTATTCCGGCACCTGACATCCATTTAGGCATAATGCAAGGAACTCAAACACAACAAACGGCTGAAATCATGGTCCGATTTGAAGAGTTATTAAAGAATCACAAAGCTGCTGTTATTATTGTTGTTGGAGATGTAACATCTACATTGGCTTGTGCAATTGTTACCAAGAAACTTCATAAAACATTAATCCATATTGAAGCCGGACTTCGTTCAACCGATCGTAACATGCCGGAAGAGATAAATCGCATAGTTACAGATTCTATTTCCGATTATTTTTTTACAACTTCTCTTCACGCCAAAAACAATTTACTGAAAGAAGGTATAAAAGAAGACTGCATTTATTTTGTTGGAAATATAATGATTGACTCACTAGTACGTCAATTAGATCATGTAGAAAAACCTTCTATTTATGATACACTTTCATTGATTGAAAAGGAATATTATTTACTTACACTCCATAGAGCCGAAAATGTAGACAATGAAGTTAAACTTAAAGAAATTCTTATTACTATATCGGAATCCATCGGCAATAGAAAATGTATCTTTCCTGTTCATCCACGGACTGAAAAGATATTGAAAAATACTTTTTTAGTAAATGAAATAACAAACATCAGATACATTACACCGCTTCGTTATGCTGAATTTTTGTATTTAGAAAAAAATGCAAAGGCTGTTATTACTGATTCCGGAGGGATACAGGAAGAAACAACATTCATGAATGTTCCATGTATTACTTTCAGAACAACCACAGAAAGACCAGAAACAGTTGAAACAGGATCCAACGAATTAGCAAAAAACCTTACTGATCTTTCTTCACTAATTAAAAGAACTCAGTTATCAAGTTGGAAAGAAACGAGTGTTCCAGACTTATGGGACGGCCAAACTGCTGATCGTATTATTAAAAAGCTGAAAGAAATTTATTCATTATGAAGAGCAAAAAAATATTGGCAACAACATTCATTGTTCGTGTAATAATGACAATAAGTACTTTTGGGCTATTTATTTTATCTTCGCGTTACCTGGGCGCTGAAGGCAGAGGAATGATAAGTTTATATGTAGCCAATATTGCTATTGTTCAATTAGTAAGTGAAATAATTTTCGGACCTGGATATATTTATACGGCACAGCGAATCTTCTTTAAAAAAATATTCACAGCTGGTATTCTATGGAGTGTTGGTTGCAGTATTGTAATTCCCGTAATATTAGTACTAACCCATATTCAATCCACTGATTTATTTCCATACCTAATCATAAATAGTTTTCTTGTTGCTCTTGTAACTGGTATAAACTATCAACTACAATCCTATCACCATAGCTTCGCCTTTAATACCATTAATCTCATACAATCCATATCTGCATTATGTATAGCCTGGATGTTATTATATATTTATCCGTCGACACAACTATTCTGTTCAGCATTATCCTGTTCATACATCTTAACATGCCTGACTGGCGGATATTTCTTATGGAAATACGATAGAAGTGATTTGCCTTCTAAAAAAGATAATTTTCATAATTCCTTAAAAAAATCTTTCAGCATTGGCTTGACGGCACAATACAGTAATTTTCTAAATTTTCTAAATACACGAATCGGATTTTATTTAATCTTTTTAATTTTGGGAAATATAAAAGAATTAGGAATATTTTCAGCTGCAGCAATATTAGCAGAATCTGTATGGATCATAAGCAACACACTAGCAACTTGGTTATATCCTCAAATAGCTTCTACGGGTGATTCAAAGGAGACTATTGAGAAGACATTATCCAACGCCTATGTTGCCTTTTGGTATAGTTTTGCTGCATTATTTCTATTGCTATTGATTCCGGAATTTATTTTCCTTGGAATTTTTGGATCTGATTTTATTGGCATAAAACAGTATTTCATGTTACTTATTCCTGGTACACTGATATTAGCTTACGGAAAAATATTCTGGAATTATTTTGCAGGAACGGGCCAATTTAATATCAATAATTATTCAGCCTTAATCTCAACAATGGTGGCTATAGTAAGCTCTATTCCGCTGATGCATTATTTTAAAATTACTGGAATTGCTATTTCCACAAGTCTAAGTTATATAACCTATGCCTGCATACTTATAGCTGTTTTTATTAGTAAAAATAAGTTAAATGTCAGGGCAGCTCTTCCGTCTTTTAAATTACTTCCATAATAGACATGTGTGGTATTAGTGGCATTATTAGTAAAAATAAAAATCAATTAATAGCACCGTCGTTATTAAAAACAAATGATTTATTATCTCATAGAGGTCCCGATGATGAGGGATATTTATTTTGGGATGGTGATAATGTTATGGCTTGCTTTGGTAATGCTACACCGAAATCTATGGCGGAATACCACACGCTTTATTCACCAAAACATAGTATTCAGGAAGCATTCAATAAACCTTCACAAATTGGACTTGCTCATAGACGACTTAGTATACTTGACCTGACTTCAAATGGTCACCAACCCATGTGTTTAACAGATGATTTATGGATTGTTTACAACGGTGAAATTTATAATTACATTGAAGTAAGAGAAACACTTATTAAAAAAGGATATCAATTTAAAACCAATTCAGATACCGAAGTATTATTAGTCGCCTACAAAGAGTGGGGAATTAATATGCTTGACAGACTGAATGGTATGTGGGCATTTGTTATTTGGGATAAACAAAATAATAAATTGTTTGGCAGCAGGGATCGTTTCGGAGTTAAACCATTGTATTATACAGAAAACTCCAGTCTTTTTGCTTTTGCCTCCGAAATCAAAGCACTTAGACATCTAACAGAATCCAACATAAATAAAGAGGGCGCGTGGGATTATCTGATTACAGGAAAACACGAAACAATGCGTGAATCACTTTATAGTTCAATCAATGAGTTAAAACCTTCGGAATATTTTATTTATGATCTGCAAACAAATATTTATTCGATTAAAAATTACTATCAACTAAATTATAATACTACTTGGAATAAACTTTCAAGCGTTGATATAAAGAAAGAAACGGAAGAGATTCAATACTTGCTCTCTGAAGCAATCAGGCTTCGCTTGCGTTCAGATGTAACACTGGGTGCAAGTTTAAGTGGAGGACTTGACAGCAGCACGATCGTATCGTATATTTTATCAATGATTCATGATAAAAAGAAGGAAGTTCCGGATGATGTTCTTCATTTATTTACAGCTCATTTCCCCGATGCATCGAATGATGAGTATGAATGGGCAGCGAAGCTTGCTGCAAACTCGCATTCTCATTGGCATATAGTTAATCCAAATGCTGAAGATTTTTTCAAGGACCTGGATGATTTAATATATACGCAGGATTTGCCTTTCTTCTCGATGAGTGTATATTCACACTATAAATTAATGCAGACATTTAAGAAGGAAGGAATAAAAATTAATTTTGATGGACAAGGCAGTGATGAATTATTCGGAGGATATCAAAAGCATTTCAATTGCTTCGCTTGGGAAGCTATGCAAAATAATGATATTAGCAGCTTAATAAATAATTTTCAACCTCCGTACTTTAATAGTTTTAACAGTCCATTAAAGTTCATAAAACAACTTTCCAAGAAAACGATACAAAATACGCATGGATTTAGGTACTTATTTTCACATGAAGAAATGAGTTATTTCCAACCGGATTTTAAGAAAGAATATCAATACAAAACAACCGAATATAATAAACAAGAGCAGATACAACCATTAAACCAATTTTTACATCAGCAGTTTTGTGGACCAGACCTTAAAGTACTTCTTCGAACAGGTGATAGAAACTCGATGCGATATGGCATTGAAACCCGAACACCTTTTGCTGACGATTACTTGTTGATAGAAAAAATATTTTCATTATCTGCATCGATTAAAATACAGAATGGTTATAGTAAGTATTTGTTACGGGAGTCGACAAAATTCGTACTTCCAGATGCTGTCCGTTTACGCAGAGACAAAGTTGGTTATGCAACGCCTGAGATTAAATGGTTAAAAACAATACAACACCAATTGTATGATCTTATTACAGATCAGGATGATGAATTCATACAATACAGTAAATTAAAGAAAGAATGGTTTTCCACCTTAAATACATTATCTGAGCCAAGCAGATTATGGCGAATTATTAATTTTATGCGTTGGAGAAAAATATCGAATATTTAAAGCGATTGCATTTCCAGCTCAAATGAATCAATATTTCTAAACAAGCCCATTCTCGTTTTTGATCCTGCTATAAATTGAAAGTAATACCTTTTCCTGTTCTTGCCAGTTAATTGCTTTTGCAGCCAATGCCAGATTATTTTTCCATTTTAAATATTCTTCCGGATGATCATAAATCCATTGAATTCGTTCAGCAATTTGCTTTGGTTCATAGGAGTCTACAAAAGTGCCAATATTATATAAATTCATTATACGCTCTACTTCCTGAAGTCGTGATGCCAAAACAGGAACGCCTGCATGAACATAATCAAATACTTTATTTGGAAAGCTATAAATATAATTTTCACTGATCGGTTTATCAATGGTAACACCCAAATTGGCCTGTAACGTATATTGTTTTAGGATTGAATGCGGAACCTTTGGAATAAAACGAACCTTTTCTTCCAAACGGTTTTCTTTCACTATTTCTTTCAATATATCTATAACATCTCCTCCACCTACAAAAAGTAAAACAAATCGTTCATCAAGGTATTGCATAGCAAGTGTTAATTCTTCTGTGCCTCGTTCTACGTTTATACCCGTTCCTTGGTAGATCAACACAAATTTATCTTCGATGCCACTAATTTTATAGACCGGATCAAAAATCACTTCCTGCAAAACAGGGACATTCATAACGACTTCTACAGGTTTTTGATATTCGTTTTCGAACAAAGAGCGCTTTGCAAAATTATCTGTATATATATAAGTAAGTTTAGGGAAAATCCATCGTTCAATAGATTTCCATATTTTCTGTATTCTCGGGCGTTTAATCAATTCCGGAACACCCGTAAAATATTCATGATTATCATATGCCAGTGGAACATTCTTTAATTTAGAAATAAGATAATTAGGTAACAGTGTATCCAGATCATTCGCAAGCAGAATATCACAACGATGAAACAACAAATAAAAAAATAATCGCAGATTAAAATTAGCATAAAACAATGCGCCCTTTTCAAACAACAACGAAAATCGATGTGTTTTATAAGATCTTGAATCCATTGGCATACTGTCTCTTTTCTTTCTTCCTACCAATAGTATATCATACCCCTTATTATATAGACTACTGCATACTTTATGAACGCGTTGATCTGTGACAAGATCGGTCGTGACGGATACTATAATCTTTATTCTATTCATTATATATGTTTAAAAAAACGAAGCAAGAAAGGCAATTTATTTTTATAGACCAATACAAAATTTTCATCTTCAGCACCAAAGTTTTTATTGAAATCTGCAATTACAGGAATGTTGGAACCACCGAAATGAACTCTGATTTGAAAGTCTTTTTCATAATATTTTTTAATAACACAAAACAACCCATAATGAAGCAAGCTATTTTGTCTTGCGAGTTCATTACTGCAACAAGCAACGAGATAAATCTTTCCTCTTATGTACAAATAAAATTGAGCACAAAGCACTTCTCCAGTCGAATCAGTTATTCCTTCAATAAAACCAAAACCCTCGGCAATACTTATATCTGCTAACTTCTCTAACAATTTATAATCTGAACTAGAATAAGGATTTCCTTTCCCCTTTAATTCATCTCTAAGGGATTTAATGAATACTGAAGCTGTAATAGGAACAATACTTGTTAATCCAAATGCCTCTGCTTTACGAATATTGCGGCCCCATACTTTCGTTGGAAAACGAATATCTTCTGTTAAGTTAAGAATCTGGTGACGTCTGTTTTTAAGTTCTGATGTAGAATGTTGGACTATATACTGATCTGTTGTATAACAGATATAATCCAGATTTTTTTCCAATGAAAGCAATTCAAAAGCTATCTCCAGTTCTCTTTGATGTGAAATATCACCGTAGATACTTATTTTCTGTACAAAGTTTGGCAAATCAAAAAAGTTCCAGAAACCTTTCTTCTGAATGAAAAGAGGAAAAACCGCTGCGTAATCATCGGCGATTAATGCAGACCAGGAAGGTTCAACAAGATTCAACCAGGAGGAAAGTAAAAAAGGATCGGCATTTGAAGTGTTACGTATTAATTCGTCCCACTTGTGCATGTCAATCTGATGATGTAAAAGATGTTTTACCAAAATAGTTATTGTTGTAAATCTGAATAACGCGCAAAATGACATTTCTCTTTCACACTTCCAATAAATGCATCAAGCTTCTCAAGTGAAAACAAGGTTTGAGCTTTAGGATGACCAATGATGACCATAGAATCATTCGTTTTATTTCGCTTATTGAACTGTTCCTGAAGCATTCCTGAAAAATACCCATCACAACTTACAGCCTGGTATGAATATTCCGTTAACAATTTTTTCTTAATACTTTTTTGAGCAACAGGAACTCCATTTCCCATTGATTTATGTAAAGAACGATTGAGTCTGCCTTTTATATACAAGTTCCAAAAAAACAGTGGAGATGTTCTCGTAGATGAAATCGGCAATTCCATAAAAGACCCATAAGGATCTGTCTTAAATGGATCATTTTCAAACAGCCATTGATCTAATGCGGGAGCATTTCTGAAGTCGAACCGAATCGCACCTTCTTCCATATATCCATTTTCATAAATAGTACTATCAATCCATACGCCTAGTTTTTTAAACGTATCGGTTAATAAATCCCATAAAGGAAGGCACCAACCACCAGCTCTGTAGGCAATTGGAGAATTTCCACTGACTTCTTTTAAAATGGAAAAATACGATTCAATAATCTGCTTAATTTGAGCCGGTGAAAATTGATCCAAACGATAGCGCTCTGTGTTCATTCGCCAGTTATCGCCATCGTGATAAGAATCTTCCCAATGAGGATGTATATGCAACTGACAATCATGGCCTGCACGAACAATCCGCTTTATTTGTGAAAAAACCTGTTCTTTTTCATAGCCAACGGATGGATATCGTTTTGAATATTTTTCCAATGCCAATAAATAACCGCTATCTACAAAAAAATTCAGGTTTATACCATGCTTCTCAGCTATCGCCAGCAATTTCTCTGTAGGATCCAGGATGCATTCTTTTGCTGAACCGCTCTTTAAGCCAAAGAACAATTCATAATCAAGTGTTATATAAACCTTCATTTCATTGAATTTGCAGTCTTTCTACCTATTGTAGAAAACAGATATTATCGGTAAATTTATACATAGAAGTTCATACGCCCAAAATTGTATCCTTTCCCACCCGGAAACATCCATGAATTTAGACCAAGATACTACATTCGAGCACGCCTCGCGAGAAGATCTTATCCAGCTGGTTAAACAGTTAAAGATTCAGAACGCAAAACGAAGTCCAGAAAAGATTCTTCAGGAGGCGTTCGAGAAAATTAACTTATTGGTTATGACCATTGATCAGGATGGAATCATTGTATATGCCAATGAATCTTTTCTATCATCGATTGGTTGGGAAAAACAACGGATTTTAGGTGAAAACTGGAAGGAATTTTTAGAACCGGGCAAGGACCAAAATAAAGAGGAACACATCTATACATTACTAAAAAAACAAGGATTTATTGATCAGTTAAAACGTAAATTCTTATCAAAGGAAGGCGATGCAAGAACCATTAAGTTTAATGTTGTCATCCATCATCCACTAAGCGAAGACAAGCACCTTACTACACTTATTGGCGAGGATATTACAGATAGAAAAAAAGTAATTCGTGCCCTTAAGGATAGTAATGAACAACTTCAGGATTTATTTGAAAATGCAAACGATTTAATACAGGTATTTGATCTGGATGGACGTATTCAATTTGTAAACAGGGCATGGAAAGAAACACTTCAATATAGTGATGAAGAAATACTGAAATTGAATTTCCGTGATATTTTATCAAAAGATCACCTTGAAGCAACTATTGAGCATTTAAATAATATTCTTGCAGGCAAAAAAGATGATAAGTTTGAAACGGTATTCACCAGTAAATACGGACGTAATATACAGGTAATCGGAAGTGTAAACGTTCGTTACGAAAAAGACAAACCCGTTTCCTTCCGTGGAATTTTTCACGATAATACAGAACATATGCGTGCTGAACGCGCACAAAATCTGTATTACAAAATTTCATCCTTAGCAATCAATAGTGATAAATTAGATACGCTGCTTGCTAATATCCATAATGAATTAAGAACCATTATTGCCGTTAACAACTTTCATGTAGCACTTTATGATAAGGATCACAATTACTTAAACTTCCCTTATTATGTTGATGAAAACATAGGCCCTAAGCCTATCAGCATGAAAAGGATCGTTGGGAAAGGCTTAACGGAATATTCTCTATTCAATCAAGAACCGACATTTTTGTACGAAGAAGACATTGAAAAACTAGCTGAAAAAGGTATTGTCGAATTACTTGGACCAATACCTAAAATATGGCTGGGAGTACCTTTAAAACTTGAAAACCGAACAATTGGAGTAATTTGTGTTAAGAGTCATAGCGACAGAAATAAGTACAAAAAAAGACATTTAGAACTACTTGACTTTATATCCGGCCAGATAGCGCTGGTTATCGAACGGAAAAGGAACGAAGAGAAAATTATAGATCAGACAGCACGTCTGAATGCTATTTTTGAAAGTAGTTCCCATTTAATCTGGTCTGTTAACAGAAGACGAGGTTTAACTTCCTTTAACCAGAATTATGCGAATGCTATTTTCCGGAAATATCAAAAACACCCTTCCATAGATGATGGAAGTTCAATAAAAGAAATTCTGGTATTGTCTGATCCTGCTTTTCATGATTTTATTGATGAAAAATATGCCCATGCTTTTAACGGGCATCCGCAGCATTTTGAAGCGAGTAATACAAACCAAAATGGGGAAATTTTCTGGAGAGAAACATACCTGAATCCGATTTTCCTTCCCGATGGAAGGATAGATGAAGTATCTGGTATTTCGCATGATATCACAGAAAAAAAACAATGGGAAATTACCATACAGGAAAGCGAAGAAAAATTCCGAAATATCTTCGAATCATTTCAGGATATATATTACCGGACAGATCTTTATGGTAAAATTACTATGATTTCACCGTCCGGCTGTGAGTTAAGTGGATTTTCACAGGAAGAAATTATTGGTAAACACATCAGTGAATTCTTTACAACCAATAAACAACAAGGGAATCTTATACGTGAGGTTTTAAAAACCGGACGGGTTAAAAACTATGAAACGAATGTAATCATGAAAGATGGTGTTGCCATCCAGTGTATTTCAAACATTCGATTAATTTTCAACAAAGAAGGAAAGCCTGTAGCCGTAGATGGAGTAGCCCGAGATATTACGTTCTTGAAAAAAGCTTCCGAAGATCTGTTACATGCCAAGGAAATAGCTGAAAAATCGCTAAAAGTTAAAGAGAACTTTTTGGCAAATATGAGTCATGAAATACGTACTCCGATGAATGGCGTAATTGGAATGATTGATCTTCTGAATGAAACTCCATTAATGGAAGATCAAAGGAAATATGTTCAGACAATTAAGAAATCGTCCGAAACACTTCTTAATATACTGAACGATATTCTTGACTTATCGAAGATTGAAGCTGGTAAAATGCAGTTGCGTTTAGCTCCAATTTCCATTGAACAGACAATTGAAAAACTACATTCACTTTTCTATCAGCAAGCAGCATTAAAAGACCTAGAGCTTCTTTACAGTATTGATTCGAATGTTCCAAAAGTTGTTTTAGCAGATGAAACGCGTTTACTTCAGATTCTTTCAAACTTAACCTCCAATGCAATTAAGTTTACAGATAAAGGTTCTGTAAAAATTCAGATTTCATTACAGGAACGTAAAGATATACTGCACAAAATACGTGTTACTATAAGTGATACGGGAATAGGAATTCCAGAAGACAAATTGAATATGCTCTTTGGTTATTTCAGCCAGGTCGATACATCTTCATCAAAAACATATGGAGGTACAGGTTTAGGGCTCGCTATTTCAAAGGAGCTATGTAAGCTTATGAATGGTGAAATAGGTGTACAAACAGAATCCAATAAAGGCAGTATGTTCTGGTTCACCTTTGAAGCGAATGAAAGTAAGCGTCTTGTAGAAAGCAAAAAAGATTCGGAAGATTCTTTTATGGGCAAGGAACGAATCAAAGATTTTCCACGCATTTTATTGGTTGATGACAATGCCATCAATTTATTTGTAGCTTCTGAAATTCTTAGAAAAGCTGGCTGCGAAGTAGACACCGCAGGGAACGGACTCGAAGCTATTCAAAAGGTAAAGAATAATGCATACAGAATCGTTTTAATGGATATTCAAATGCCACAAATGGATGGAGTTGCGGCAACGGCTGAAATAAGAAAGCTGAATATACCAAACATACCTCCTATCATTGCAATGACTGCTTATTCCATGAAAGAAGATAAAGAGCGGTTTATTATGAATGGAATGGATGACTACATTGCTAAACCTATCAAGGCTGATGTTTTAATCGACAAAGTAAAGGAATGGCTAGCTCAAGATTTACATAATCTAAACCAAGACATTGCTGATATACCAGAAGTATTGGATATTGCAGATTCTGAACCAATACTTGATAAAGATATATTCGAAAAATTGGTTCAACTTTCTGGTGTGGATAACATTCAAGTTATCTACAAAGAATTTGAATATGAGGCACTTGAACAACTTGACGAATGTAAAAAATCTGCTAAAATTGGTGACTTTCATAATATTTTAAATAACTTGCACACGCTGAAAGGAGTATCGGGGACACTTGGTTTGAAAGATCTTGAAAAAAAATCAAAATCGATTGAAGCAAAATTAAAAAAAGGAAATTACCCGGAACTTGTTGAAGAATTAAACGAACTTGAAAAAGCATTTAACCGATTTAAAGAATATTATCCATTTTTTATAACAACATAATTAAGATGAGTGCAAAAAAAGTATTAGTAGCAGAGGACAGTTCAGTAATTCAAAACTTGACAAAAAAAATTCTGCAATTTCAGAATTACGAAATTACTGCAGTAAAAAATGGCAAGGAAGTAATAAAGGAATTAGAAAAAAGCAATTTTGATATCATTTTGATGGATATTAACATGCCGCAAATGGACGGCATGACTTGTGCAAAAGAAATCAGAAAAATGACCGATTCTGTTAAAGCAACTATTCCGATTGTTGCTATTACCGGAAATGCTAAAAATTATTCGGATGATGATTTCAAATCTGCGGGTATCAATGCATATCTTCAAAAACCCCTTGATTTTGATAAACTGGTTGAGGTTGTAAAAGAATATACTGCTTAATTATTTAGATGGAGGTTAAATACACTACTCAGTTTTTAAGTAAACTGGAAGATATATTTTCTGAGTCTGATTACATGTTGCGATATGAAAAAGGAAACTTCAACTCAGGTTATTGCCTATTGAAGGAAACGCATGTTGCGATAGTAAATAAATATTACCCTCTTGAAGGTAAAGTAAACTCATTGATAGAAATCCTGAAACAAGTTGAGTTGAGTACCGAAAAAATGAGTGATAAAAATAAAAAGCTGTATCAGGATATCTATCAATCTTGATTTAAATTGAAAGTAACTTTCCTAGGAACCGGTACCTCGCAGGGAATCCCTGTTATAGCTTGCGAATGTGCAGTTTGTAAGTCTTTTGATTATAGAGATAAAAGACTGCGCACTTCTGTATATGTAGAAACCGATAAGCTGAAAATTATCATAGATACTGGACCTGATTTCAGACAACAGGTATTACGTGAGCGATTTAAGCAATTAGATGCTATTCTTTTTACTCACGAACACAAAGATCATATTGCCGGATTAGACGACGTACGTGGTTTTAATTACGCACAACAACGTGATATGCCCGTTTATGCACGTGCGAATGTCATTGAGGCCCTCAAGCGTGAATTTGCTTATATATTCGCCGAATATCAATATCCAGGAATTCCAAGAATTGATATACACGAAATGGATGGCTCCCCATTTTATATTCTTGATGAGAAAATTCAACCAATAAAAGTGATGCATTATAAACTTCCGATCTTTGGTTTCAGGATTCAGGATTTTACATATATCACAGATGCAAATTTTATTTCTGATGAGGAAATGGAAAAGATTAAAGGATCAAAAGTTGTTGTTTTAAATGCCCTCCAGAAAGAGCCTCATGTCTCCCATTTCACACTACAGCAAGCGATTGACGTAATACAGAAGATCCAGCCTGAACAAGCTTATTTCGTTCATATGGGACACCGTATGGGTAAACATGAGGATGTTGAAAAAGAGTTACCTGAAAACATACATTTTGCATTTGATGGATTAACTCTTACAATCTGATGAAACTGGTTCTTTGGACGATTGGGAAAACCAATGATGACTATTTAAAAGAAGGTTGTGCGCAGTATATTAAAAGATTACCACATTATATGTCTTTTGAATATGCGGAACTTGCCGAACCCAAAAACACTAAAATCAGTCCCATGCAATTAAAAAAAGAAGAGGAGAAGATCATTCTGAATCGCTTACAGGATTCAGATCAATTAATTTTATTGGATGAAAAAGGAAGTGAATTTACTTCGATTGAATTTAGTCACTATATCCAAAAAAAGATGAACTCAGTTTCAGGTAATTTGATTTTTTTAATAGGCGGTCCGTTTGGATTTTCAGAATCTATATATCAAAGAGCAAATGGGCAGGTAGCATTATCGAAAATGACTTTATCGCATCAAATGGTTCGGTTATTCGCTCTGGAACAATTATATCGAGCCTGCACGCTTATAAAAGGAGAAAAATATCATCATTAAAACACACTAGATTATATTATTTTGTAAACTCTTTTGGTACAACCATAATCACTTCTTCCCGATCCATTTTCATTGATCCTATTGCTCCCCCTTTAAATTTACGAACATACTTTTTTTGAGTATAAGATACAGGACATAAAGTATCATTCTTTCGTGTAGAATAATAAGCAGCCAAAGCTCCTGCTATCTCTATTACATCCTGTGGAAATGTTTTACCGGATTGATATTTTATTACAACGTGTGATCCGGGAACATCACGAGCGTGAAGCCATAAATCATCTTTATGAGCATATTTCAATGTAAGTAGTTCGTTGTTTGCGGCATTTCTGCCAACCCATATTTCAAAACCTTTAACAAGATATTTTTTAAACGGGAATGCCTGTTCAATAGCTTTTTCCTCTTTTTGATATTTCAATTCGATCGCCTGTAGTTGTTTATAATCCGAACATACAGCCAATGCATTTACATCTGAAACATATTTTTCAAGTTGCTCTTTGCGGTCAATAACAATTGTTTCCAATTGTTTAAATTGTTTAAAACGATTTTTTGATTTCTTATACAACTGTTCAGCCATCTTTTGTGGGCTAAGCCTTTCTTTCAATTGAACAGTTATTATTTTATCTCTATAAAAATCATATAATTCCCGTTCCTTCACTCCTGCTTCCCAATCATGAATATTAGCCATAATAATATCGGCAATTTCATTTGGTGGCACCAGATCGTATAATAGTTTAAGTTGTTCAGATGTTTTTTTGATATACTTTTCAGCAGCATCTATCTTCTTTTTTAACACGTTTTGAAGATGCAGTTTTCGCTCCTGAAATAAATTATATCTGAAATAAAACTGTACAAAAACATTTAAAACATCATACAAATCATTCCCGGAATAAATAGTAAAATCATCTTTCCATAAACAAAAAGATACCTGTCCATTTTTCAATTGAATATGATATTCTTTTGCCTTTTGAAAACGTTCATATATCGTTTGAACTTTATTTGCAATATCATTTCCATCTAAAACATTGATTTGATTCTCTATATATGCTGCTGCATCTGGGGATATATAAAATGGTTTTAGTATTTCTATCAATGACAGATTTCTATCAAATAAAATTTGTTTGTTAATGGATCCTAAAGGAAATTCCATATCCCTGCTATGAACTTTCTTTACAATCTCACTTACTTTACCATCAGAAATTAAAAGGATATTGGATCGATTAGCGTACATTTTAAAAAGAATTAATGAACCATCTGTTAGTTCAATAATCAAACTTCTATCATTTGATCCTGAGAATACTTTTACCACGGATAAGCCATATACATCTGTAAAATATGGATGTACGTTCTGCTTAGGTTTTGAAATTTCTAAGGGAACATATATACATTGAAAAGTATCTTTGAGAAGAACTTTTAAATAAAAAGGAGATAAATCTTTTTGCTTAAACACCAGAACTATTTCATCCGGAGCGCTTGAAAAACATTCCTGAAAAACCGCTTGTTTTAAGTCCTCATTAAGAAGTTTGGAAAAGGAATTAAGAATGAAAAAGCTGCTTTGCACGGCGGAATCTAAATGTGCCCACAAGGAGATTCGAACTCCTATACCACTTAAGGCACCACCCCCTCAAGATGGCGTGTCTACCAATTTCACCATGTGGGCGATGAATTGAATTCAAAGATATAAAAAAAGTGCCATATGAGAAATGTCTTATTTAACAGTAATTTGTTGATAATACTTCTCCCCTTCTGAAACAGTGGGTTCAAAACTTAACTTTATACCCCTTAGCTCATCTGTCGAAACACCGTCAACATAAAGTAATAAATAAGTTCGCTCAATATCCAGCCAATGATAAACGATTGTTCCTCTATTTAATTTATAAAAATCAGGCTTGATAAATGATCTATTAATAGGCTGATAAAAATTGATTTTAACTATAACAGCATCTTTATATCTTTTAGATTTATTTTCAATCCTTTCTGCAGATTTTATTAACTTAAGTGGAATAGATTTTTCTTCTACATCATCAATAGGCTTTGTCAACGCTAGTTTTAAATATCCAGCTTCTACAACAACATTTTGCGGATCGAATACACATGCGTTTTCTTCAAATGTATGCGAAGCAGACTCCCAGAAATCGGTATTATAAAGATCAAATTTATCTGTCCAGTGCAATAAAAAAGTATCTATGCTTTTGGGTTCATATTTATAAATATTTACGTAATCGTATTCCGCTCTAAGAGGAAATTTAGTTGCATCAATTATACCTGACCATTCTTTTGAAGTGCTGGCCCATACATTAATCATAAGTTTTTGAGGCCGATTCATATTTTTCACATGTCCCCCTGTTTGCCTGTATACCTCTTTACCATCAACAGACCAAGCCAAGTATTCCGGAGTCCAGGAAAATGAATACAGATGAAACTCTTCATGTGGATTGAATGGAAGAATATATCTCTTTTCATGCATTTGATGATTTCCTGTTATGGAGTTAAACTGAATTTCATTCGTATATCTTCCCAGGATTTCAATATCAATTTCATTCCATTTAGACTCAAAATCAGGTTCATCATAAAAAGTAAAGAAGCCATATACAATACCACTTCCAGGAGATGATTTCATTCGTACTTCAAACTTTCCATACAAAAAGGTTTCCTTTGTTCTGATTTCTGCACCCAGATATGGTTTCTCCTGAGCAAATACAAGAAGTGAAGTACAAATAAATAATTGAGTTAACAAAAAGACTTTCATCGTGAAATGATCTTACCGTAAAGAATGTCTAGATATAAACGATCTGCAAAAATTACGAATCTCAAAATCAAAACCCAATAAAACCTCCAATACTGAGTGAGATATTGTTAATATTCGGAACATCTGTCAGTGTATAGCCAACAAATTTTTGATTTCGCGTTCCTTTGGTACCTGACTGACTCACATAATAGCCATATTGATAACTCGCTGGAGGAATGTAAATTCCTAAACTAGCTTCCAATCCTACTTTAAGGATTCCGATGCGTTTTATCAAAGTCACTTTAGGATTCATCCAAAAAGCAAATTGCCAAAGATTTGCTGCACTACTTATGTTTGAATGATTTGCCGACGGATTTAATGCGTAGCCATGAGGATTAACGTTTAGCTCACTATACCCAATTCCAATTGTTGTTAAAATCTGGGTAGAATTATACGCATCTTTTAAGGATGCTCCCAAATAAATTGCAACGTCTGTTCTTCCTAGCGTCATGTCCGGACCTGAAGTAATAAATTGAATTTCTCTTGATAATGAAACACCATAAACAAAATGTTTCATTACCCTAAATCCTTCAAATGATAGATTATAAAATAAATTTTTACGAATCCCACTACCATTACTAATGTCATTTGTCCAGTTACGTAGATTTTTCATTCCAATAAATGATGTACCAAAACTAATTCCTAAAAACCCTTTAAAAGGTTTTTGCATTTTAGTATTACTGTTTAAAATTGAATTTTGACTTAATCCGGAAAAAGATATATACATCATAAATAGTATGATAAATATATTTCTCGGCAGGATATATCGTGTAGGATCGATAATTAATAGAAGATTAAGTTCCTGTGTAATCAATTTCAACTTTTGGAGATACAAATAAGTAAAATTATCTATTATGATTATAGCGCTCTTTATTCCAATCTTAATTAATTCCTTTTGTATTAGTTAAAATTATTTTTTTAAAAAACTGTCAACCATGCGGTTGAATCAACTTTATTCTTAAATATATAATTGAAGCATGATGATAAAAAGAAATCAAGCATTTATTTACTAAACAATTGATTAATCAAGTCATGATATAAATTCGAAAAAATGAATCTAAATTTTAAGATAACCCAAACCAATACGACAAGGATAAAGAATGAAGAAGACAAATCATTATTTAAGAACCGTTACATTACCCTCTTTAAAATGTGATGTTGTAATTGAAGATGTTTGGTTACTGGAATAATATGTAATCTTCCATGTATAGACATCCACTTGCACGCGTCTGCCTTTGTATGTTCCATCCCAGGAATCGTTTAAGCTATGAGATACATATATTAATTCGCCCCATTTGTCAAAAATGTCAATTTCAAATTGCTCAATATTTTCCCCATAAATAGTAAAGACATCATTAATTCCATCCCCATTAGGTGAAAAAGCTTTAGGAACAAATAACTGGGTTTGACAATAGGTAGTAACTTGAGTGGATACTACAAATTTACATCCATTTGCATCAAAGCCTGTTAATGAATAAATACCTGGCTGTGTTGCATGAATAGAATCCGTTGTTTCATTGGTGGGTGACCATAGATAAGAATTGGCTAATCCTCCAAATAGATTTACATACTTTTGTTCATCCGGACAAAAATAAACTGTTGAAGGAAGGTTTAATGCAGGGCCGGGATCAAAAGTTATTTGAACCGTATCAGAATATATGAAACATGAACCTATATATATTTTGACCCAATAACTTCCGCTTTTGACAATCGAAATCTGTTCTGTTGTTTGGTTGGTAGACCATAAATAAGAAAAGCCCGGATTACCAGCATCTAATTGTTTTGGAGTTCCTGAGCATAAAAGGGCATCTGGCCCAAGGTTTACAGCGGTTGGAATAGGGTTCACCTTCACCGAAATAGTATCGGATACCTTACAGGTATTATAGGTTACATCGGCATAATACTTTCCGGTAGTTGTAACTGTAATAGAACTTGCATTGGATCCTGTATTCCAGAAAATCGTTGAACCTGCCAGAACATTACCTATTTGCAATATTACCTGTTGCCCTCCGCAAATGGTTGTATCATTTCCTAAATTTAATGGGCTAATATGCAAAAACGTTACATATGCGGTATCCACAGCACCACAGCCATTATTATCAACGATAACGTAATATTTTCCACTTGTATTAACTGTTATTTGCTGAGTGACAGCACCTGTTGACCATTCGTATTGCATTCCGGGATTTTTTGCATCTAATACCAAAGAAGAAGCTGTACACACAGTAATCGTTCCTCCAAGATTCACAACAGGAAAAGCATATATGTTAACTGTAGTAGTCATAGTAGTATCTCCGCAGATATAGACTGCATGAACAGTTACCGTATACTTTCCAGGACTTGAGAAAACATGCGTACCAGATGATTGAGAAGAATTAAGTGTAGTTGCAGTTGTTCCATCTCCGAAATTCCAGGTCCAGCTTTGCACAGTATCAGGTGCTGTGGCTTGATAAGAAGACGCTAGACCAACGCAACCACTGGAAACAGAGCTTCCCCAAGAGGATGTTGTATAATAATTAGAAACAAAATTAGGTAGTCCGGTATTACTTTTCGCCCCTCCCAGATTAATTGCCTTTTGAACATAACCGGCAGACGAAGTATCTCCACTTGGATTGGATACGACACCAACATAGCCGCTATTACCTAAGGCAACATATATTTGACCATCCGGCGTTGTTTCCAATGCATCGTAATTTAGTGTCGGGTCCTTACTGAGAACATATTTTGAGCTATCAATTAATGCTGGGGTTGCTGCGCCTAAATTATATTGAAGTAGTGTATGCAATGTATCCGTGCTGACATACAATAAGCTATCATTGGGTGAAAACTCAAGACTATATGGATTTTCTACTTTCACTGGCACCGGATTCGAAATTGCTCCGGTTTGTTTATTAAAGTTATAAACTTCAACAAGATTCTGACTTGGATAAGCAATGGCCAATTTTGTCCCATCCGAAGAGAACTTCATATATCCATTTGAATCTGCACTTATAACCCCAACACTGGATGTAACCGGTGTTGTATTTAACCCTCCGCTTTGGGTTACATGATAAGCAATAAGATTAGTCGATCCTGCTTCCTGTGCAACTGTCCAAAAACCATTCTGATCATCATATGTTGATGCGATATCATTATTTACAGAAAGAGAAAGTGGAATGTTTTTTTGAGTCACTTCTCCATAACCACTATCATAGGAAAGATCAGCAATGGAATAATTCAATCCATTAGAAGGACTAACAGTAAAAATATAGTATATATTATTTGCCTGCGGTGATGGTATTATAATAGAAGATTGATACCCAGTTGTATTGCCGAGTAATCCCGACCCATTTTTCATTGTATCATTCTTCTGATTGAATACAGTGTGCCCATCAGTATACAGTAATAAATTACCCGTTGGAGATGAAATGGAAGCAGATCCTCCATTTGTCAAAATTTGATTTCCAGATATTGCAGAAGGTGGATTCGAACTAAAATTAAAGCTTCCATTATTCCCAAATAACCAATTATAATTACCCTTATTCCCCTGTCCCCACACTCTTATCTTTGCTGTATCAACTCCTGAACAACCGTTTTGAGTTACCTTGAGCCAATATCTTCCAGCATCAACCACTTTAAGACTTGAAGTGGTATCACCTATTGACCATAAGTATGTTGCATTCGTAAAACTGCTTGCATTAATAGTGTAGGTATTCGGGCATACGGTTGTATCCTTAAGTAAGGTTACAACTGGCGGGGTAATAATAGAAACCGTTTGGGTAACATTCGGACAACCCGGAACAGCTAAGGTTACCGTATAGGATGTATTTGTACTTGTAAAAGTATGAGTAGGATTTTGCCCGGTTGAAGTATTGTTTATTCCAGATGTAGGGTCACCGAAAGTCCAGGTCCAGGTCGATGGATTGCCTTGGCCCGTCCCTGAAAATTGTGTGGGTGAACCGAAACATGGATTTTTAAAAGTAAATCCAGATGGAGTAATACATTGCCCGTTCGATAGAAATGCAGAACTCAATAAGCCTAAAGAAAATAAAAGAGATTTTATTCTCATAAGATTTTTTTCATATTGCATGTGATCGAAAAGATATATTTATTTACAAATATAATGCGATTTAGTTTTCATGAAAATGATATTCATAAACTATATTAAATAGTATCACCAGCACAATAAGCAAAAAATTATTACGTTAGCTGTTAATTATTATATTAAATGAGATATTATTTCTTCTTTTTACTTACTGTCTTTACTATTTGTAACGGATATGGACAGGATGCTCAGTTTTCCCAGTTTTATGCAGCACCGCTCTATACGAATCCGGCATATACAGGAACTGTTGAAAACACAAGGGTTACAGCGGTTTATAGAAATCAATGGCCAACCGCAGGGAGTCAATCCTATGTTTCTTCCCTTGCTTCTATTGACCATTATCTTAGTAAATACAATAGTGGTATCGGATTTATGGTTATGCAGAATCAAGCTGGTTCTGCCAATCTCAGATCGACTCAGGCATCTTTCTTTTACTCCTACCACATTTATTTGAATGAAAAATGGAAGTTTATACCTGCACTGCAAGCTTCGGTGGTAAACAGAAATATTAATTTTTATGATTTAACATTTCCGGATCAATTTACAAATACAGGATATACTGGTGCAGCATCTAATGAACCGGGGAATTATAGTAATAAATTATATGCAGACTTCTCAACCGGAGGTTTACTTTACTCTGATGTATTCTGGTTTGGTGCATCTTACCATCACTTAAACCATCCCAATCAATCATTTACTGGAACTGTAACCCCTTTACCGGGTGAATTAAACTTACAGGCAGGAGCTCGAATTCCAATAGATAATAAAGCCTTGGGTAGAACTTCGCAAAAACATTATAAGACAAAAGCTCTTATGCCTTCTGTTTTATATAAACAACAGGGAAATTTTAGCCAGTTGGATGCTGGAATGTACATGTTATATGAACCTCTTATTTTGGGTGTTTACTACAGAGGATTACCATTCAAACACTACGCTCCTCAATACCCTAATCACGAATCTGTTATACTAATGATTGGATTTAATTATCAGAATTTCACTTTTGGGTATAGTTATGATATAGTTGTCTCCAGACTTACGACGGCAAGCGGAGGAGCAAATGAAATTACATTAACATATCTTTTCGGGAAAGAACAGGATCCAAGAAAAAGTAAATACAAACATAATAATGTTCGTTGTCCATCTTTTTACAATCATTAAAATATGATTGTCTTATTGAATAATGCAATCTTACGTCTGTGGTAGGTTACTGAAATAAATTTATAAAAAATTTCATTGTTGTCCGAGTAAAATAGTATAATAATTCTGTAAGTCAGTAGATGTATCACTTACAGAATTATTATTTATCAGAAGGTTCATTTATATTATTTGACCAGGAGGTGAATTCGCTTTTCTCC